>ENA-ORDP01000679-ORDP01000679.1-marine-sediment-metagenome-genome-assembly--contig:-NODE-679-length-21064-cov-8.426151_pt1 | contig 21064 bp, 20 predicted proteins | sample MGYA00248627_ERZ508539 | MGnify/ENA primary metagenome ERZ508539 (study PRJEB26208, sample SAMN05571518) | marine sediment metagenome | biome: deep sea; feature: Hydrothermal vent; material... | reverse complement strand
ACCTTTTCCAAATTAACCGTTCGCCCTGAGCGAAGTCGAAGGGGTCCTCCTGAGTGGAACCGAAGGGCTTCCTTCGACAGGCTCAGGACGAACGGGGTTGGGATAACCTTCTCCAAATTAACCGTTCGCCCTGAGCGAAGTCGAAGGGGTTCTCCTGAGTGAACCGAAGGGCTTCCTTCGACAAGCTTCCTTCGACAAGCTCAGGACGAACGGTAGACTCAGGATGAACGGGGTTGGGGTAAACCCCTCCAAATTGACCGTTCGCCCTGAGCGAAGTCGAAGGGGTCCTCCTGAGTGAACCGAAGGGCTTCCTTCGACAAGCTCAGGACGAACGCGGAACGGTAGACTCAGGACGAACGGTGCTTTCTGAAGTGGACGGGTAGCAGGAGCGTTTATTTAGTTGTCGAACTGAACCTTGCCGGCACGAAAATCCCTGATGGAAAAACGTTTGTACCCCGCCGGCAAAACAAACAGTTTTTTATCCAGCAAAACATTTTTCTTGAAATTCACCAGCGCACGCCCCTTGCCATGCGTATCCCATTCCCGTATCGGGAAACCGAACCGCAGGTAACGATTGTAGGAAAAAATATTATGCGACAGATCACAGGGATTCTGCTGATCCGCAGGCAGGCTTTCCAGCGTGGCCGCATTTTGACTGGCGATAACGGCGTTAAAAGCGCGGGTAGCTGTCAGCACGTCATTAAACAGACCCTTCACCGCCACCACATCATAGCAGTGCTTCTGGTTGGTGGTGAAAACATAGTGCTGTGGCTTGATCCCGGCAATGGTAGGCGCACCCTTCATGTCATCAAGCTTGTGCGTCTCATTTTTCAGTTTAAAGGGGGGTACCACCTTCATCGGTTGCGGCGCCACTGACATAATAGTCTGATCCCCACTATTAACATTAAATATAATATTGGCCCGGCGATCGAAGAGCATAAAATCAAGGGCGCCTTTACCGTCATCAAAGCGCATATAATCGGCCGTCACCATCACCCGGGTCTGGTAGGGTTTTACGTCCTTTTCATATTCATCAAAAATCAGCACCGTTCCTTTCAGATGAGTGGTCAGATGACTGGCGGCAGCGGCAATCGCACTGGAAAAAACACACAGCCCAACCAACAGGCAAACAAATCGATACCTGCGCATCAGCCCGTGCCGTCGAGATAATCGAGTTCCTGTTCCGAAAAACCGGCCTGCCGGCGAGCTTCCCGATCAATCGAACCTTTCACATAATTTTTCATATATTTTTCCAGCAACTCACGAAACACGGTTTCCGAATCCAGGCCGCGCTGTTTACAAAGATAATGAAACCAGTGCGAACCCATCTTCACATGGCCCACCTCATCAGACTGAATAATTTCAAGAATATCGAGCACTTCCTGATAACCGCCCTCACGAAAACGCGCCATAATACCGGGCAGTACATCCAGACCACGCGCTTCCAGCACCCGAGGCACAAGGGCCATACGCACCAACGGATCATGGGCCGTCTCCAGCGCCATTTGCCAAAGCCTGTCGTGTGCGCTGAAGTCGCCATAATCATAATTTTGAGTTTTCAGGTAGTCGCGCAGCAGGCTGAAATGATGCGCCTCTTCATCGGCCACCTGAATCCAGTCGGAATAAAACGCGCTGGGAAGTCCGCGAAAACGGTACACCGCATCCCAGGCAAGATTAATAGCGTTGAACTCGATATGGCAGAGGGCATGAATCAGCGCCGCACGCGTTTCTCCAGTCTGCATACCGCGCTTCGGCAAATGAGGTTTCTCTACCCGTTGAGGTTTATCCGGTCGGCCAGGCTCACGAATAGAGGCGACCCCCGACTCCCCCAGAATAAACTCTCCCCTGCGCCAGCGTTCAGCCGTTGTATGCGTCTGTGCCACCTTGGTATCAGGGTCACGACTAAGCAGGCAGGTTTGCGCCTGAGGGTAGAGATCATGTTCTTCCAGCATACTTAAATACTAACAGATCTGACCCTGCCCCGCTGACTCCTTGTCCGTAACCACGGCATGCACATGAGTCATCTGCCCTTGAATGCCAGCACGATGTCCATCACATTGGTTCCCGTGACACCGCTACTCACCAGATCACCACTGGCTTCCAGAAAATGACCGGCATCCGCCTGCTGCAATACCCGCCCGGCTTCCAGTCCCTCGGCCTTGCCACGTCCAAGTGTGCCGCCATCGACGAGGGCGCCCGCATCATCTGTTGGCCCGTCACTACCATCGGTGGCCACAGCCAGCAGGCTGATATGCTCAGTCCCCGCCAGTTCTTGCGCCGCCGCCAACGCCAGATGCTGATTACGTCCGCCCCGTCCCGGCTGTAACGGCAAAACCACGGCCGTCTCGCCACCCCAGATATGCAGTCCGGTTGGAGCTTGTTTACGCAAATAAGAGGCAATGGCCCACCCCTGTAATCCTGCATCCCCTGCAAGCGGCGGCCGGTGCAGGTAGACGTCGCTCTGGTTCGCTTGCGTAGCAAGCTCCACCAGGCGCTGACAGGCCCGCGTATTGCTGCTGATAATCTGATGATTCACTCGATGATTGGACCGGCTTTTCGCCTGCCATGCACGGCAGCCCACCGCCGCCTGCTGCATGGCCTGAACCCAATCAGGCAAGGCTGCAGATCCTGTTAAAGTATCCGTTTCAATCCCCGACTCCGTGGCTGTTGCGACAAACAACCCCGAACCAATAATCGCCAGGTTATCACCGGGCACATCAGACAGGATCAGGTGTTCAACAGGAATCATAGGCGGCACACAGGCCAGCAAGCCACCCCCCTTGATACAGGATACCGAACGGCGGATCCGGTTGATCGCGTGAATATCCAGACCACGACCCAGTAACCACTGGTTCAGATGCACCAGTGCCTCAAGCGACGTTGCCTGCGGCAAGACCTCAACCAGCGCTGAAGTTCCACCTGAAGTTAACACCAGCAGGCTAACCTCGACAGGCAACCGGGGAAGCCACTCAAGCAGCGCCTGCCCCGCTTCCAGACTATGCGCATCGGGTAGGGGGTGGCCGGCTTCCAGACAGCGAATACCCGTCTCTTCTTCCAGCCCCTGACAGTGACCCGCTTTGGTGATCACCCGCGCATCGATGATACGATTTCCCAGTATCTGCACCGCGCCTCGAACCATTGAGGCAGCGGCCTTGCCGCTGGCCAGTAAAACGATTTTTTCTGATTTCAGTGACGTACTCTGTAATGCCTGCGCAACAAGTCGATCACCGCGAATCTCCACCAGCAGTCGCTGGTAAAGCTGTAACAAGCGCTGACGGGTATTGACCGATGTTAGTCCCTGCATAGGTTAATATTAATCGTTGCAACAGTATTTGCATGTATTTTATCCCCTCACCCCAACCCTCTCCCAGAGGGAGAGGGGGCTATGATGCAAATACTGTTGCAACGATTAATAATAACATTCGCCAGCGCCAACCCTAAAAACGATATCCCGGCTTGCTCCTGACGCGATGGCTGCAGGCGTTCGTGTTTTCCTGAAAAGCTGGGAAATTTATCAAAACTTCACCCAAATTTATGAGCCAATACCTTCTTTTTGATTTGGCATACTGATTTGTCGGAATCTTTAACATTCTCCCGCTATTGTCGACAATTTTAAAAATGATTAAAATTAATATTAATCCATTAATAAACAATCGGTTACAATTATCTCGCAAATAAACAGAAATAAATTTTGTCGTTATTTCTTACACTTTTCACCAACAAAGCCCAGCCAGGTTGAAAAAATATTCATAAGTTATTGTATTTTATGACTTTATCATTTATGGCATGAGGCTTGCTCTGTTAATGCAGGCATAATAACAATAATTCATATTTCCCTGATTCAGGAGTATGACAAAATTCAAAGAAGGCGATTAAACGCCTCGTAAAAACACTAAGGGGGCGCGGGGGGAGTGCCCACAAGATGGCGGTATCTGGATTAAAGCAAAATAATATTTCCAGAACCGCCATTATTTTTGTCCCCTTTGCAAACATCCCCGCTTTATTCTTGTTCCGCTACCCGCTTGAAATCAGATAATCAACGACCCCACAGCAAGCTGGCGGGGAATTAAACCCAAAGAGATTAACAATATCTGTAACTATTAATCGTTGCATAAGTATTTGCATCATAGCCCCCTCTCCCTCTGGGAGAGGGTTGGGGTGAGGGGATAAAATACATGCAAATACTTATGCAACAATTAATATTCAGATCCATTCCCAATATGATCACAGCGCAGGGTGGACTGCGAATTCCAAATTAAAATTATCCATAAAGGTAATATATTAAGGTTATCGCAGATGATTTACCCTATAAGGAAATAATATATTTACCTAACAAGGTAATTGTACTAATATAAAGTCTATATTTACTTTTTTCGGAAATCATACTGTGCATGACGTTCTGTTCAGCCTCCTCAAGCAAATCATCGAGGCCGCCAAAAGTCAGGGACTGGATCAAAAAACGCTGGTGGCCAAAGCCGGGCTGGGCGCCAGCACGCTGTCCAAACTGAAACAGGCCGATGACGTACGACTCTCAACCCTGGTGCGACTGGCCCATGTCGTCGGCCTGCGAGTCACGCTCAGTCCCAACAATCCGATACTGGAAAAACTTCTCGATCGGAATTTTTTCAATGAGAACGAATAGGCCGTCAAAGCGATGACAACGGATCGTGAAGCTGTCGTCTGGACCCGTTGCGGTAATGGGCCACTTAAAATGGGGCGTTTCACGGTTACCATGACGGAGTGCCGCTTCAGCTACGAACCGGCCTATATCGATAGCGGCCTGCCGGGGCTGGGCGTACTCTACGCACCAAAGTTTGTCGGCACCACGACCATCGTATGGAAACGCTCACCCTACTTTGATTTACTGCCTCAATTGCAGGCGCTAATCCCACCCGCCAGTGAGGATAACTTTCAACGCCAGTTGATTCTCGCCTACCTGGCGCAACAGAATCAAATCCCGGAACCGGGTTTTGACAGCGACTGGGCCATTCTCATGGTGTCCGGTCATGGCGGCATTGGCCATCTGGATGTTTTCAGCGATGATCAACAAGCGCTTGAGTGGTACGCCGATAAACGTATCTCCGAACTGTTTCTGGTGAAAAACGAGTTTGGATTTTCCCTGAAGGAATTCTTGACCTGGCTGGATGACAGTGCTGGAACCCTGCTTGAGACCCTGGGTCCCACACCCAGCGTCGGCGGCGCCATTCCGAAACTGTTACTCTCCATCCCCCGCGAAGGCTGGGACGGGCGCATCGGTCTGCCCACCCGTGGCGCTGCTGAAGGGCGCACCGACATCGTACTGAAGTTTGAAAAGAATACCTACCCCGGGATCGTCGAGCTGGAAGCCCTGGCTCTGGATCTTCACCGGGAAGCGGGCTTTGATGTGCCTCGTTACTGGACCGCAGAAATAAACGGCATGCCCGTCATCGCTATCGAACGTTATGATCGGGACCACAACGGAAAACCCCTGTTCACGGAAACCCTGTATTCGGTGCTGGCCACGGGCGATAGCCGCATCACACATCATTACAGCAGCAGTTATGATGCCATCGGCCACGCCATCGACCGCTCACCTATAGCTATAGTTTCCGACCCCATGCAAGCCAAACTACATTTATTAAAACGTTTGCTAATGTCCTTTGTTACCGGCAACGGCGATTTACATATGGAAAATCTATCGCTGCTCCAGCACGGCGATCAAATCTATTTTTCGCCGGTTTACGATCCCACACCCATGCGCGCCTACAGCCGCCACAACATGCTCAGTGTCATGTCCTTCGGCAACTATGGCGAACGGGATGCCCATGATAAACCCATTGATCTCGGCACCGCCATCCTGCGCTTAAGCAAGAACCTCGGGATCAACCGAAACACACGCAAGGATATGCTCGAAGAAGTGCTGTATGTTAGTCGTCACTATGTACAGCGGATCCAGTCCTTGTCAACCCTGCCTGATGACAACAAAACCCACCTCAGCACGATCATCCTCGGTATGAGGGAAAAACTGGCAACACTGGTTTTAGTCCAGATTTAAACGTCTGAAAAACATGAATAATAATCGATCTTGAGACTTTAAAAGATGCAGTTCAGGAACCTATAGTCTATATATTTATCATATTGATCGCTAAAAAATGTTTTTGGAATCATTCAGGCGGGAAATAGATGGAAACTGATAACGCCAGCCGTTACTACCGACTAAGCTTGCTTGCGTTGCTGGTTCTGACAGGCTGGAGTTCGCCTGTTATTTCCACCACCCACGCGACCAGGAAAGTTCTGGTACTGAATACCGCTTTTATTCATCTCTTCTCCAATAAAAAACAGACTGGCTTCGCTGATCGCATCGTCAATGAGGCGCTAAACCGGATCGGCTATAATCTAGAATCTGTTCATCTTCCGGCTGAACGTGCACTGATCAACGCTAATGCCGGGATTGGCGATGGTGACTTGTTACGCATTGCCGGACTACAGAAAATCTATCCTAATCTGATCCGTGTGCCGGAAAAAATCATGGACATAGAGTTTGTTGCCTTTACCCGGCATGCCTCTTTCCCTGTATCCGGCTGGCAAAGTCTGAAACCCTGGTCCGTTGCCATCATCACCGGCTGGAAAATTCTGGAACAGAATATTACCGAAACTGAAGAACTCACCAAGGTTAAAAATGCTGATCTGCTTTTCACTCTTTTGCTAAAAGATCGCGCGGACGTCATTGTCTATTCACGCTGGCTTGGACTCGCTTATATCAAACAGCATAATCTCAAAAGCATAAAAATGTTGAACCCGCCTCTGGACAGGCGGAGTGTGTATGTATATCTGTACAAGAAATATCGGTATCTGGTACCCAAACTTGCAGCAAGCTTGCGTACAATGAAACAGGATGGAAGCTATCATCACATATTTGAAAAAGTTCTGGCGCCACTCAAGCAAAGCCGGAATCATGACTAAGGCGCATACAGCCACCTATAAGCCCGCTATTGCACGCCGCCTGATTATTTATGTCGTGCTATTCAGCTCTTTCATTACCGTGCTCGCCACCGCGCTACAGTTGTACTGGGATTACAAGAATGATGTTAGTTTTATTAAAAACGAGTTACAACAAATCAAGGATGTCAATCTGAAAAGTATCCGCGAATCTCTGTGGACATCGGATACCAAAGAACTCAACACGCTCATAGAAGGTATCTCGCAGCTTCGTGACATACAGTACCTGGAAGTTCGGGGCAATGACAAAATCTGGGTTTCCCGAGGTAATCCAAAATCCAGAAACACCTTGTCACGCCAATACCCGCTAATCTATTTTCACCGGGGGCGGGAGCTTGAAATTGGCAGATTAACGGTCATTGCAAGCCTGGATGGGGTGTATCAGCGTCTGCTTGATAAAGTCTGGATTATTCTCGCCAGCAATGCTGTCAAAACATTTCTGGTCGCCAGTTTTATTCTTTTTATTTTTTACCAGATGATTACCCGGCATTTATTCACCATATCCGAGTTCGCCCGAGATCTCAAAATTGATCGGTTGGGAAAGTCATTAGTCTTGTCACGCAAACCTAAACAAAATGATAATATTGATGAACTTGACATAGTTGTCAACGCGATGAACAGGATGCAGGAGAACATGGAAGAAGCATTTAACGCGTTAAGAAATAGCGAAGATCGCGTGCGGCTTCTGATGGATTCGACTGCCGAGGCCATTTACGGCATGGACAAAAATAACCGCTGCACTTTTGCCAATCCTGCCTGTTTATATCTGCTCGGTTATGACCATAATGATGAACTGATCGGCAAAGACATGCATAAACTGATTCATCATACTTATCCGGGTGGCCGTCCCTATCCGGCAGAAGCCTGTCGTATCTGTAAGGCGGCTTATTCGGGCCAGTGTATACACATAGACAATGAAGTGCTCTGGCGCAGGGACGGCAGTAGTTTTCCCGCTGAATACTGGGTTCATCCCATTTATAAAAATAAAGAAATCATCGGCACAGTAGTCACTTTTATTGATATCAGTGTACGAAAATATTCCGAGAACGAATTAAAAAAATACCGCGATCATCTTGAAGAACTGGTTGCAGAGCGCACCACCGAACTCACCCGTATAAATGGCGAGCTTGAGGCTTTTAGTTACTCCGTTTCGCATGATCTGCGCGCACCACTACGGGCAATTGATGGTTTCTCTCAGGCACTGCAGGAAGATTACGCCGGGCAAATTGGTGAGACAGGCATAGACTATCTACAACGCATATGTGCAGGCTCCCAGCATATGGGAATTCTTATTGATGATTTATTATCACTGTCGCGTGTTTCCCGCATCGAGATGAATCGAACCGATGTCAACCTGAGTCTCCTGGCTGAAAAGTCTATATCCACATTGCGGGAAATTCATCCTCAACGCAAGGTGGAGGTGAAAATTTCGGATAATATTCAGGCTCAGGGCGATGCTCACCTTCTGGAAATTGTTTTGGATAACCTGATGGCCAATGCCTGGAAATATACCAGCAAAAAACAGTCAGCCTGCATAGAGTTCGGAATAACAGAGAAAGAATATGAAAATATTTATTATGTAAAAGACGATGGCGCGGGTTTTGATATGCAATATGCCACCAAACTCTTTAGCGCATTCCAGCGGCTGCATGGCAATGAATTCGAAGGTACTGGCATCGGGCTTGCCACCGTATCACGTATCATACACCGGCATGGGGGTAAAATATGGGCAACGGCGCAGCCGGGTCAGGGAGCCACTTTTTATTTCACCCTGGGAAAATAAGTCAGTATTAATCGTTGCATAATATTTATCCCCTCACCCCCGCCCTTTCCCGAAGGGAGAGGGGGGGATATACAAAAGTGTTTTATTCAAAGATTTTGCGCCGCAATGCTTTGGTTTTACCGCGTTTTGTTTTTGTATCCATTCGTCTTGTCTGTGAGCTACGGGTAGGCCGGGTAGGCCTGCGTTTTTTCCGGCTCACGGCGACGCTCTGGATAATCAACTGCAATTGCCGCAATGCGGCTTCCCGATTCTGCAACTGGCTCCGATATTGCTGCGCCTTAATCACAATAATGCCGTCTCGGGAAATACACTGGCGCCGGAGGTTCAGGAGCCTCTCTTTGTAAAACTCGGGCAGGGAAGAAGCACGAATATCGAAACGTAGATGGATGGCCGTAGCCACTTTGTTAACATTTTGTCCACCCGCACCCTGGGCGCGAATAGCAGAAAAAACTATCTCCTTGTCCGCAATGGAAACATGGGATGAAATATACAACATAGGACTTGTCTGCTTCCCGCGTTTCTCAGGCGCGGGAAATAAATTTTCCCGTACTGGTGTTGACCTTGATGGTTTCGCCGCTCCCAAGATATTCGGGCACCTGAATTTCAATCCCCGTAGACAGACTCGCTGGCTTGGTGCGTCCGCTGGCTGTCGCACCTTTGATAGCGGGTGCGGTCTCGACTATTTCAAGGTTTACTGATTGCGGCAGTTCGATGGCCAGGATATTGCCCTCGACCAGCAAAGCAGTAATACCTTCAAGACCATCGCTCAAATATCCCAGTTGGCTCCCCAGATCGTCTTCATTCAAACTATACTGGCTGTAATCCTCCATATTCATGAAAGTGTAAATACTCCCCTCCTTATAGGAATACTGAACCTGGGTACGCAGGCAATCCGCAAGCTTGAGCATATCGTCACCCTTATAGGATTCATCCAGTTTCTGGCCCGTCTGAAGATTATTAAAGCGGATCTTGTACAGAGTCGAAGCCCCGCGTGAAGATGGACTTTTTGATTCCACTTGCTTGACCACATGCGGCAGGCCGTTAATATCAACCACCATTCCCCGTTTCAGATCACATGCCTTTGGCATTTAAAGACTCCTGATTTTCTCATTTCAAATCACTACCGGAACAATATCATGCTGTTTAAGCATATTTGCACTGCATCCTATTCTAAATAACTGGGACAAATAGCTCTAGCGTTTTTATGATTATCCATCTGAAGATGGTAAATACGCTAAACTGGTGAGATATTGTTTTAAGCCCTCACTGGAGCAGTCCCTGACTTGAACCTGAAAAAACATCACGATGCTGCAAGCATGCTGGCCAATCGCCTGCGCAAAAATCTCAAACACCTCAGCCGCTGGCGTAAGCGGGAGCAGATCCACTGCTACCGCCTTTATGACGCCGACATACCGGAATACGCCCTCGCCATTGATATATATGAAAGCGCAGATAATGAAGCATTACGCTGGGTGCATGTACAAGAGTATGAAGCGCCTAAAAAAATCGATGAGGCAAAAACAAAAGAACGTCTGAAGATCGCCCTTGCGGTCATCCTTGAAGTACTGGACATTCCTGAAAAACAGTTATTTCTGAAAGTACGGCGGCAACAGAAAGGCCATGCCCAATATGAAAAGCTGGCAAACAGTCGGGATTTTGTTGAGGTCATGGAAGGGGGGAACCGCTTTTGGGTCAATTTCAGAAACTATCTCGACACGGGCCTATTTCTGGATCACCGCATCACCCGTGGCCTGTTGGGCAAGCTGGCAGCCGGCAAATCCTTCCTCAACCTGTTTGCCTATACGGGCAGCGCCACGGTTTATGCCGCCCGAGGCGGCGCGACTTCGAGCCTGACCGTGGATATGTCGCACACTTATCTGGATTGGACCCGGCGCAACATGGCGCTAAACGGTTTTGAAGGGGCACCGCACGAATATGTCCAGGCCGATTGCATAGAATGGCTTAGCCGGGCCGAGAAAAAATATCGCTTTGATCTGATTTTTCTTGATCCGCCCAGTTTTTCCAGCTCCAAACGCATGCGTTCAACCTTTGATGTGCAACGGGATCATGTCAGTCTCCTGAAAAATACAGGCCGCCTGCTAACCCCCCATGGCGTCCTGCTTTTTTCCAATAACCGACGGCAATTCAAACTGAACCAGGCGGATCTTCCTGAACTACAGATTGAAAACATCTCCCGCGCAACCCTGCCGAAAGACTTTGAACGCAACCCAAAAATACACCATTGCTGGAAAATACAGCGGCAAGCCGCTCAGCGGTATGGTTCTGCTTAAAGACCGAGTTTTTCCTTGATAGAGGCAACCACTACATCACTGGAGGTGGCATTTACCGACATCAACTGACCTTCTTTTTCATAGAATGACACCAGCGGTGCGGTTTTTTCTGTGTAGGTTTCCAGACGCTTGCTGATGGCTTCTTCCGTTTCATCATCACGCTGAATAACCGGGCTGCCACACTTGTCGCAGACACCTTCAACCTGGGTAGGATTGCTCTTGACATTATAAATAGCCTGGCAATCGGAATTGGAGCAAGTACGGCGCGTGGTCAGGCGATCCAGAATCACCTCACGCGGCACATCCAGGCTCACCACCATGTCCAGCTCGATGCCCAGCTTGGTCAACAACACCTTCAGGGCTTCGGCCTGGGGGATAGTGCGTGGAAAACCGTCCAGCAAAAAGCCTTTTTCACAATCCGGTTCCTGCAAACGATCACCCATAATACCCATGATCAGATCGTCAGGCACCAGATCACCCGCTTTCATGAAGGCCTCAGCCTTCTTGCCCAGCTCGCTGCCCGCCTGCACGGCGCCACGCAGAATATCACCTGTGGAAATTTGAACCGAACCATCCACGGCAGTCAGCAATTTGGCAACAGTACCCTTACCCGCACCCGGTGCACCTAACAGAATCAACTTCACGAGCTTTCTCCTAAAAAATATGAAAAATAAAAGCAAAACAAATTTTCACCGGCAAACAGGCAAATACGCTCCGGCCCGGCTTATGGGCCGCAATTTTGCAGCATGCGCGAGTTCTTAGCAATCCGAATTCCGCCTAATCAGGTTATTTTATCGATTCCGGCCTCCTCTCTCAGAAAAATCATCCCGCCACCCAGAAAGAAACAGGGACATGGAGGAGCCTACAAGTTGAAACAACGATCCGTTTTCAGGCGTTTATGGTAGTATCGCGGATTCCGGCCATTTCGTGTGCGGAAACTTTAAAATGCTACAAGATAGACATGACGATGCTACTGGATAAATATTATTCCACCAGGAATAACAAGGTTTACTTTTCTCGCAAACAGGCGAGCAACTTTGCCAAACGGGTTGCGGGTGACTTCAACCCCATCCATAACCAGGACGCGAAGCGCTTCTGCGTCCCCGGCGATCTGATCTTTGCTCTGGTGCTGGCGAAGCATGGCCTCTGCCAACATATGGAGTTCACTTTTTCCGGCATGGTGGGTGAAGATATGCAACTGGCGATCGACGCGTCCCCGGCGGGCGCGCTTTCAATCCGCGATGAAAACGGCAAGGAGTGCCTGGGGGTAAGATGTCGCGGTGAAACAACCACGGATCAGGCACTCATTGCCGATCTAACCCTCCGTTATGTTGGCTTCTCCGGCCAAACCTTTCCCCATATTCTGGTGCCACTGATGAAAAAAGAGCAGGTCATGATTAATCCGGAACGACCGATGGTGATCTACCAAAGTATGAGTATCGATCTGGACAGACTCGACTTCAGCGCTCCCGAACTGGAGCTATCCGGCAGCCAGCTTGAGATCAATGGTAAACGCGGCCATGTGCGCTTTGATTTTCAGTTCAAATCCGCAGGCGAAATTGTGGGCAAAGGTGAGAAAAACATGATTCTGAGCGGTCTGCGTGACTATGATCAGGAAAAGATCGACCAGATGGTTGCGGGTTACAACCAGCACAAGGATGGCTATCTCGCCTTAATATAGATATATTTCAATTAGTTATCGCCAACTCTATCGTTCTCAATGTTATAAATTAAGGTCTTTTTTGACTGGCTCTAATAATAACTTCCTCCGCATATGGTATTCCTCGTAAATACCTGATAAAATCACTCAGCTTTTACGAAACCACACAAACCAGAGAGGTAGTTTATTATGGAAGCGACTGTAAATGGTAAGACAATCCAATTAAGCGAAGCCGGCTGGCTGGAAAATCTGGACGAATGGAATGAAGAACTGGCGACAGAAATTTGCAAAAATGAAAAGATTCCGGAGCTGACACAGGAACATTGGGATATCGTCAATCTTGCGCGTGATTACTTTGCCGATAACGGCTCAGTTTGCGAACCCCGTAATTTTACCAAACTGATGAAGGAAAAATACGGCACGGATCGCAGCAGTCAAAAATATATCTATTCCCTGTTTCCCACAGGCTTGATCAAATGCGCCAACAAGATTGCCGGTCTGCCGCGTCCGAGAGGCTGCAGCTAGAGATCAGATCCAAGTATTAATCGTTGCATAAGTATTTGCACCATAGCCCCCTCTCCCTCTGGGATTTGGTCATGGATGACCTTATGTTGCGAAGCCCATGGATGGGCGAGAGCGACGAGGGCTGGGGTGAGGGGATAAAATACATGCGAATACTTATGCAACGATTAATATCATACAACAGTTTATTAAAGGGAACGGTGATAACCGTTCCCTTTTTTTTTGAAAACCGATATATTGAGGTCATATAAAACCTGAACGTGGAACCTCAACATGGCTGATAGTTATCAATCCTCGATCCAGTCCTCAATCAAAACCACCCCCTACAGCATTGCCCAGATTGCCAAACATCTCAATGCTCGCGTCATCGGCAACGAAAACCAGACCATTTCAGCTATTAACACCCTGGCTGAGGCGCAGTCCGGCGAGATCAGTTTTTTATCCGATAAACGCCTGCAACAGGAATTGACAAACACCCAGGCCAGCGCGGTACTGGTCAACGAAGCTGCAGCAGAACACTGCCCGGTTACGGCAATTATCGTAGACAACCCCTACGCCGCTTATGCCCGTATCGCCACCCTGCTCCACCCGCAACCTATGCACAGTCCCGGTATTCATCCTTCGGCTATCGTCGATAACCAGGCTTCGATTGATATTACCGCCTGGGTGGGTCCAGGCACGGTGGTTGAAGCCAGGGCGGTGATTGAGGCCAATGCCCAGATTGGTCCCAACTGTGTAATTGGCGAAAACGTTCATATTGGCAAACAGACAACCCTGGTCGCCAGTGTGACGATCAATCATGGCTGCAAACTGGGCGAGCGTAATCTGCTGCATCCCGGTGTTGTTATCGGCAGCGACGGTTTTGGTCAGGCCAATGACCATGACAAGTGGATCAAGATTCCACAACTGGGCCGGGTCGTAATGGGTGATGACGTGGAGGTTGGCGCCAATACAGCCATCGATCGCGGCACTATCAAAGATACCGTTATCGAGAACGGCGTGCGCATTGATAATCTCGTTCAGATTGCCCATAACGTACACATCGGCGCGGACTCGGTAATTGCCGGTCAAACCGGTATTTCAGGCAGCACCCGCATTGGCAAAAACTGCATGTTCGGCGGCACAGTCGCACTGGCCGGGCATCTGACCATTACCGATCACGTTGTCCTGGCCGGACGCTCCGAAGTTCGCCAGTCGATAGAAGAATCCGGCATGTACGGATCCGGCACGCCTCTGGAACCCATGAAGAAATGGTTGAAAAGCGCGGCGCGTTTCAAACAACTGGATGAAATGAGCAAACGCCTGAACGAACTGGAGAAAAAACTGGCGCGACTGGAAAACAGCTCAACCTGAACCACTTCACGCTAATGCGCTAGATTTTTAAGTTTGGAAATTTTAATTCAGCATTGAGTAAATCACGAAGGTTATGAGTAATGATGTGTGTGACATTGCCTGCGAGAGCACGCTCCATTAAAAAATTATCACCTTCATCAATACTATTCGGACGCCATAAATAGTCAAGGTGTCATGATAGAATATATGCAGTCACAATCAACCTCAGGCTAACGCTGTGTGATTTGGTGATATAGAAGCGTCAATCGTGCGGGAAGATCTGCCAGATTTCTGATAACGGTAAAATTATTTTTACCGAAAATGTATGGCATATATTCATGTGCTTCCTGATCGATGGTGACGCAGAATACGTGTATCCCGTTTTTTCTGGCCTCTATGAGTGACATGCGTGTATCTTCCACCCCGTATCGACCTTCGTAATGATCAATGTCATTGGGTTTCCCGTCGGTGAGAAGCAGCAGCAAGCGGTCGCGAGAAGGCCGGTGGGTCAAAATTTCACTGGCATGACGAATCGCGGCGCCCATGCGGGTATACGCAGCCGGTTCGAGCGAATTTATGCGGCGTATAATGGTGTCAGTGAATTGCTCCTCGAATGACTTTATCGTATAAAGGCGGACATCCGTTCTATGCGTGGAATTGAATCCATAGAGTGAAAATGGATCTTTGCTTTCTGATAGTGAGGAAGAAAATATAAGCATGCTCTCACGTATAACGTCGATAACACATTTATTTCTGCCCGCCCAGGCGTCAGTAGAAAGGGATATGTCCGCAAGAAGCAGGCTGGATATGTCACGTTCACGTTTTCTGGTATCTATATAAACGTAGGGTTCCTGCGTGTGTTCGTCGGCATGGATCTTTATATATTCATCAATATCAATTTCGTTACCGTGTGGTTGTGATCGTAGTCGCATGCGATGTGGGTAAAACATACTGAATGAATTTTTCAGTTTGCGTAGGACAGGCTGTAAATGCTCGGGGATTGTACAGCGTGCGTTTTCCTTTATGCGCACGGGCATCATTATGGTACGGCATTGATCGGGTATCAGGGCGCCGATTTTATAGTTCCACTCAGGGAGCAGTTTCCCACTCTCCAGGGGCGTGGTATCACTGTCGGCATGTGCTATGTCAAGATCCATGCGAAGTCTTTTTGATATGTTTTTGTTGTCTTGTGCAAGGCTGATGGTGTCAAGATCATCGGCGATCTGACATAATGAGTCACTGTCATCCTCACTGGTTTGATGGTTAGTTTTTGCATATTCCGTCAAGCTTAAAATTGTCTCGGGACGAAATAACAACATCGGGTTCCCCTCTGAAGGCAGCTCCGCATTTTCAGCGTTGCGCCTGCGCGTATCTGTTTGCTGCTCACCCTGATTCCTTGCTACGGCGTCCTGTCCGCTGGCGGGCGGGCGAGGCCTGGGCGTTGTCGCCGTGCCGGGGCGAGTCCATAGAGGAATAGGTGCAGGTGGTCGCTTCGAGGGGGGCAGCACAAGAACGCTACCCGGTCGGCGTAGCGCATCACGAATCATCCGTTCCTGTTTAGCGTTCTGTCCATCCAGCAGAGACAACCGTGGTCTGCGTACTATTTCGGCTTCAACGAGTTCGAAATAGAGTGATCTTAGACCGGGGAATCGTTCAATGACCTCAAGTGTGGAAGTCTGATTTCTGATGAACCAATGTGTATTTTTTTGCACATTATAGGCGCAAAGTGCTGTAAGCCATAAATATAGATTACGATTGAGTCGCTCATCAGGGTATATGTTTAATAATGCCGGTAGCCTGAGTGCTTCCTCATCTACCCAGGCCATTTCCGTCTTAAGTTGACCGCCAGCAAGAATTTGTCCAAACGTTCTCCTGGCGCCATGTTTCACCTTCCCGCCTGCCTGAACCTTTATGGCATGGTTCCCTCCCATAGCGCGGAAAAAAACGGCTAAACTGTGCGATAGCGATGAAAGCTCGACTTTGGCATCGCTGAATGATTTGTCGGTGAGACGTCCTACTACATGGTGCCATAGTATGCCTATCTTTTCCTCCATCGTTATGTTTTCCTTAGCCTGTTAAGTGGTGTGCGGAAGGTCCGGCATGTGGGGGCGGTTTATTTGTCGCCAAATACAGCCAAGACAACCTGCATGAAGGCATTGTTGATGTCGGTGTCATCGGACAGACATTCAATGATTGCGTAACGGCAAGCATCAATTCTATCGCAACCAGATACGATAAGCTTTGCGGCATCTACAAGGAGTCGCGTCCCCGGTGCTTCGTCGATGTCGTGGTCGGCTGTCGATCGCAATGCGTTGGCTAATGTCACCAGGCGTGTAGCCGTTTCTGTATCTATGTTTGATTCATGGAGGATGATATCTATTTCGCGTTGTGCCTCAGGGAAACCAAACGATAATGATATGAAACGTTGACGCGTGCTTGGTTTGAGACCTTTAAATAGATTTTGATATCCTGGATTATAGGAAACAACGAGCATAAATTCTGCCGGGGCTTTAAGCGTTTCTCCTGTTCTGTCTATTGGCAGGATTCTCCTGTCATCGGAGAGGGAATGAAGGATGACAGTTGTGTCTTTTCGTGCTTCTACTATCTCATCGAGATAGCATATTCCGCCGTTTCTTACGGCCTGTGTCAACGGCCCATCCATCCAATAGGTTCCTTCAGGACCAATGAGGTGGCGGCCTACAAGATCGGAAGCGGACAGATCATCATGACATGATACGGTGTATAGTGGACGTTGCAGTATGCCTGCCATGTGTTCAACAAAGCGGGTTTTGCCACACCCCGTCGGTCCTTTGATAAGGACTGGAAGCTGATTCATGTATGCAAGTTTGAATATCTCTGTTTCATTGCGGCTTTTTATGTAGGTGGGTATATCTTTGTCCGGATTTGTTTGTTTCTCAATGTTCATAACAGGCATGGTAAAGATTCCTTTGTTACTGTGATAAATAGGCTATTCCAATGATCGCCCCTATAATCGCAAGATATGTACCCATGATGATGTGCCATAGTGGTTTTACCCCACGAATACCCATGAAATACCGTATTATCAGATGTCCTTTTATCACGGTTATGCAGAGTACAGAAGTGATAAACAGCGTTCCCGTCTTGTCCTGTCCTAATAGATAGGATGCTGTGCTCAGGAAAAGCAGAAGTAACCATGCGTATGTGCATGGCTTAGGGTGTGTTGTTTTTAATGCGGGCATGTCGGGGTGTCAGTGCAGTATATAGACAAGAGAAAAAAGTATAATCCAGACAAGATCGACCATGTGCCAGTAAACACTGCCTGTCTCTATGCCGGTATGTTCCGTGGCGTTATATTTTCCTTTGTATGATTTGTAGGTAACAACCGACAGTATGACCATTCCCATGATGACGTGCATAAAATGAAAAACCGTGAGCGAAATGTAAAACATATCAAACAGGTTTGAGGATAGTGTTATTCCATTTGCAAAATCATTATTGAATTCTGCAATTTTTACTGCAAGAAATGCTGCGCCGAGCATCATGGCGTATGCGAGAAACCGGGTGCAGGCGGTGCTTCTTCCTTCTTTTATATACCTGTTTGCTATTGCCACACAGTAGCTGCTGGTTAAAAGCAGAATAGTGTTGATGTATCCGTACGTCTTGTTGATATGAGTCTGGGCCACGTTGAATAGCTCCAGGTGTGTATTACGTGTTATTGCATAAGCAGCGAAAAATATTGCGAATACGCTCAGTTCGGCAAATATGAATATCCATATTGCGAAATCGCCTGGAAGGGGTTGCAAGACGACCTGCTGGACTGCGCTGTCCGAATGCGTATTTGGCATGGTTCTGGGTTGGCGGGGTGTTAACCCCGCCTTTTCAGGTTAGTGGTTTAACGCTTTTTTGCTTTCTTCACTGTACTCGTAGCTTCCGGGTATAAAGAAGCTTGCGAGGTAGGTAAGCAGGCCGATGGAAAAGGCGATACCGGCATATTCCCTGATCCAGAAGAAGACTCGAGCCTTATGGTTTGTTTGCATGAAGCTGAGTGGGTTTTCAGCTGCTCGCTGCAAAAATACAGTGACAATACCGGCACCCGTTAATGCCAGTGTTATTCCTATCATGCTCAGTACCATTATCCAGAAGCCGGCCATTTCCCACTGCTGGGCTTTCATGCAATTAGCCTCTCGCCCGCGTAACTGCGGCATGGCATAAGAGATTATCGCCAGGGAAACCATCGCATAGGCGCCAAAAAATGCGAGATGTCCGTGTGCCGCAGTGAAATTCGTTCCATGCGCGTAGTACTGGACCGGCGCGAGGGTGATCATAAAGCCCCATACCCCAGCGCCAAGAAAGGCCATGATGGGTGTTCCTTTTGCCCACAACGCGGCGGCCTTATTGGGGTGTTCCCGTCGGCGTTGGCCGAATACTCTGAAGGCAAAAATCATGAGCAGCAGGAAAGGAAGGGGTTCCAGGACGGAAAATACAGATCCTAACCAGATCCAGTACGGAGGCGCGCCTATATAATAGTAATGATGGCCAATTCCGATCATACCGCTTATCAGGGTAAGTGCGATGATGATATAAAGCCATTTTTCAATAATTTCCCGATCGACCCCGGTTATTTTGATAAGTATAAAACCCAGCAACGCACCCAGGATCAGTTCCCAGTCACCTTCAACCCAGCCGTGGACAACCCACCACCATGAGTAACTTGCCTTTACCGTGTCAGTGGGAAAGTAGAATGCGGGAAGGAATAACAGTGCAAGCCCCCAAAGACTACCTATCAATATATAATTGAGTGATGTTTTCCTACCCTTGATGAGGGTCATAGTGAGATTGAAGAGCAAGGACAGCGCAACCAATACGATACCTATTTTTGTCGGCAGTGGTTGTTCAAGATAACCTCGGCCCATCGTAGGCAGGAGAGCGTTTCCTGTATCCCGCGCCAGCTCTGCGTATGGGACAAACAGATAACCGGCAATCGTCAGGACTGCCGCTATCAGAAATACCCAAAAAGTGATGATGGCGAGCTTTGGACTGTACAGTTCAGTTTGTGCTTCTTCCGGGACGATGTAATAGGCGGCTCCCATAAAGGCCATCAGCAACCAGATGATTAGCAGGTTGGTATGGCTCATATGGACAACATTGAACGGTAGTACGGTTGATAGAAATGTGCCATCGACATACTGTAGACCACCGATGAGACCAAAAATAATTTGACCCAAAAAAAGGACAAGTGCGGCAATAAAATAGGGCTTCGCCACCTTTTGTGTTTGATATTTCATGTTCCCTCTCATATTTGTTGGGGGTGTTTGTGCTGAATTAACCTGGTATTAATCATTGAATAAATATTTGCACCCTGGCCCCCTCTCCCTCTATGGGTGGAGGTGAGGGGATAAAATACATGTGAATACTTATGCGACGATTAATATGTATGTGTGTCATTAACCCTGGAGGTTTGGTGGCCAATTATTTCTATCGATATTTGACAACCATTTCAGATAGGCGATGATGTCGGTGAGTTGCTTCTGGGTGAAATCGAAATGAACCATCTGTCTGCGCCCGGCTATCTTGATGGGTTGTGCCGGTATCCATGCGCGAATAAATGCGGCTCCCCTGCGTTTGTAGACGTTTCCGAGCTCAGGGGCGTAGTAGGATCCTTCTCCGTTTATCGTGTGACAACCTGTGCAATCATTGACGTCCATGAGGTATTTTCCCCGGATTACCGATGAGGTCATCTGGTCGGCATGGTCACGCTGGGGAATTTTTTGCCACGTATCATAGGTCAGCAGCAGGTATATGATGAAAAAGAAAATTGCCCCTCCCAGGAATATGTTGCGGGCCATGGCTTTAGTAAAGATTTGTTGCATCGCGCTGCTCCCATCTTGAAGATGATGAATAATGATGAATTCAGTTTTAAGTTGCATATAATATGCATATTTAATTTAGCATACAATTTTGAGATAATAAACATCTAATATGTCTATTTATAGAAAACCATCATGCGATTAATCACCTTCACCGACTACACTGTCAGAGTACTTATCTATCTGGGGATCAATCAGGAGAGGTTAGCAACGGTAGCTGAACTGGCTGAAAGCTATGAGATATCCCGTAATCATCTGACGAAGGTGGTTCATTTCCTGGGACGACTGGGCTATGTCGAGACGCTACGCGGAAGAGGAGGAGGGATAAGGCTGGCTTGTAGCCCGGAGGAAATCAACCTCGGACAATTGGTTCGAGAGACAGAAAAAAAGACCATCATCGTGGAGTGCTTCAATCAAGATAGCTCCCAGTGTAAAATTGCGTCCGCGTGTCGACTGATAGATATTCTGAATGAGGCCCAGGATGCCTTTTTTGCCGTTCTCGACACATACACACTTCATGATCTTATTGTGAACCCCAGATCACTGCATAAACTGATAAAGTAAAAAAAGCCTTCATCGTAACGCAGGTCGTGAATATCAATCGTTGCATAAGTATTTGCATCATAGCCCCCTCTCCCTCTGGGAGAGG
>ENA-ORDP01000678-ORDP01000678.1-marine-sediment-metagenome-genome-assembly--contig:-NODE-678-length-21076-cov-10.122211_pt1 | contig 21076 bp, 11 predicted proteins | sample MGYA00248627_ERZ508539 | MGnify/ENA primary metagenome ERZ508539 (study PRJEB26208, sample SAMN05571518) | marine sediment metagenome | biome: deep sea; feature: Hydrothermal vent; material... | reverse complement strand
GGGTTCATAGTACCGTTTGAGGGTGAGCGACAACATAACGACACCTGAGGGAAGGAATCCGTTTGAGGAATAATAGGGGACAGACCACGCTATAAATAATCGTTTTGCTGACCCCCCCCCGGTAATCATATCTAAACTCACTAACTCTCATCGGCAGCCCAGCAATTTGTCACGAACTCTGAAAACACTGGAGCGCTACGGATTTGTTGAGCTTAAAAAGAAAGAAAGGAAAATTGTACCCATCGCAAGGGCAATAGAGTTCACCATCCATGCAGCCTGATCCAGCTCCATGATTTGAAGCTGAGGAGATCCCTTGGGTCGGACCATCACAGGCTGTTGATATTTTGGCTTAAAAGGCCATTTTTGGTACCAAAATGGGCAGTGTATGATTATGCCAGATACCATGGCAAGCCTGTTGATGATGTGGTAGCGCTTCGGTAGTGACTGGATCTCGTGGTATGCCCTGTGTTTCGACTCGCCGTGATTTAGTAATTCCTGATGTATCGCACCATTTTTACTGGCTAAAACGACTTGCACTGATTCCACAGACGGCGTAATTTAGTCAGTTGCCTCAACGAAGGTTCGTCGTAGAGACAACATTCCAAACCAAAAACAACCTAGTATGTCGGGGGGTGGCATGAGAGAACACAGCGGGGAAAAACATAGTGATTACGGCCTGGAAAACCATGGGCTGCATGGACTCAATGATATTTACTGGAATCTGCCTACACCAGAACTTTACGAGCAGGCAATCAACCGCCGGGAAGGTGTGCTAGCTCATCTTGGCCCCCTGGTAGTACGTACGGGTCACCACACAGGCCGCTCTGCTAACGACAAATTTGTAGTTGAAGACCAAAACACGCTCGACAAAATTAACTGGGGCCCTTTAAACCAGCCGATCACCCCTGAAAAATTTGCTGGACTACACGAACGCATGGCCACTTACCTGCAAATGAAAGATGTTTATGTGCAGGATTGCTTCGTCGGCGCAGATCCAAAATACTGTATGCCAGTTCGGATAATTACTGAATATGCATGGCATAGCCTGTTCGCACGCAATATGTTTATTCAGGCTGAACTGGAACAACTCGGTAGTCATGTGCCGGAATTTACTGTGATTGACCTCCCCCGTTTCCATGCAGACCCGAACATAGATGGCACTAATTCCGAAACCTTCATTATCATCAATTTTACCAAAAAGTTGGTACTCATTGGTGGCACCAGCTACGCTGGAGAAATCAAGAAATCCATTTTCTCGGTCATGAACTATCTATTGCCTGAGAAGAATGTATTACCCATGCACTGCTCAGCCAACATCGGTGCCAACGGAGAAACCGCAATATTTTTTGGGCTCAGCGGTACCGGTAAGACCACCTTATCAGCCGATGCGTCCCGCACCTTGATCGGTGATGATGAACATGGCTGGAGTGAAGATGGTGTATTTAATTTCGAAGGTGGCTGCTATGCCAAGATGATCAATTTGTCCCCGGAGGCCGAACCGGAGATCTACGAAACCACCAGACTATTTGGCACGGTTCTGGAAAATGTCTCGCTCGACTCCCAGGCACGTCGGCTGGATCTGATGGATGACTCGTTAACAGAAAACACCCGTGGGGCTTACCCTATTTCGCATATTCCCAATGCATCACGCGATGGAAAGGGTGGACATCCCAGGAATGTACTATTTCTCACGGCAGATGCCTTCGGGGTGTTACCCCCTATATCGAAATTGACCCCCGAACAGGCAAGTCAACACTTTCTTCTTGGTTACACGGCCAAGCTCGCGGGTACCGAGAAAGGTATCACTGAGCCCACACCCAATTTTAGTGCCTGCTATGGCGCTCCGTTTATGCCTTTAGATCCAAGACGCTATTCGGAACTGCTTGCTCAGAAGATCAAGAAATATGGTGTCAATGTCTGGCTGATCAACACTGGCTGGAGTGGCGGTGCTTATGGCGTCGGAGAGCGCATTAGCATCGCCCATACCCGGGCCATGGTCAACGCTGTGCTTGATAACCAACTGGAAGATGTACCAACGAAGACTCATCCCATATTCGGATTACACATACCCACCACATGTCCGGGTGTACCCGACGATGTGCTGGATCCACGAAATACATGGTCAGATAAAAATGCGTATGATGAGCAAGCCAGGATGCTGGCCGCCGAATTCAGGAAAAACTCCAGGAAATATGAGGAAGATACAGAACCTAATCTGCATCAAAAGAAAAAGGGCCAAACCTCAATATAAACTCCTTTATATAGGCTCTCCACATGCCCGCTATGCCCGTGGTCGAACCATCGCAGGCTATAGATATTTAATACTATTTCGACGTAAAACATTCAATATTTTGGCTTAGAAGCCCATTTTTGATATCAAAAATGGGCAGTGTAAGCACGTGCCCGCCCCCTGGCCCGGTACAGGCTCTTATCATAGTGGACAGATCGTCCTTTAGCTTTTATGCTCAATTATTCTATTTCGCTCTCGACAAAATATAAGGGGGTCTACCATTTAATTTAGTCGCCGGTAAGTACTGATGCGACAGGGTATCGATTGGTCTAATGACTGAAATTGGCCGGGCAAAGGGTGAAAGAGGGAGGATTCTCAGGACGGCGTAGTGGGGTGGGAGAAAATTTCGGTATGATCGGGGTGAAAAGTGAGTTAAGCGGTGATCCAATGGCTGCGGGCTTCAATGGAAAGGGTGTTTATTTGTCTTATACCCTGCATAAGATCATGCGTGCCATATCATCAAATAGACGTTGGGAATATTATTAGTGAGAAAACTAGCAATATATCTTCAGAATAAACGTTTATTGAAATTTAGCGCGGCTTTTATCTTGCTTGCTGCGATTCTTCTTCGCGTGTTGTTTATGTATACCAGCCTCTACCATTTGCCGGTCACCACTGACGAAGCAATGAACGTTCTGGCCGCCAAGCAGATTTGGGGCGGAGCATGGCTGATTTTACTGCCGGGTGTTCCCTATTTATTTCCTTTAGAATCATACCTGCTTTCACCTCTTGTCGACTGGATGCCACGTAATACAGTGGGTATACGGTATCTGCCATTCATACTTGGTTCTATTTCGGTTATCGGATTTCTATACATCGCGAGACGGTGCCTGCAAAAAGATAGCCGATGGCCAGCCTATGCCTGGATACTTATTCCATCCTCATACTTGCTCATGTACCAGTCCGCTTACATTCCAACAAGTTATGCGGCCACCATGACATTCGCATGGGTCGTCGTGTTACTTTTTGACATAAGCCAAAAGCGTGCTCACAGTAACCTTTTGATCTTTGTTGTTGGCGTGTTTGGTGGTCTTGCATTCAGCACGCATATCCTATCGCTTGCCTTTGTATTTCCTGCATTTTTGTTCTTGTGGCTTGGCGACAATATCAGACATATCGTAATACGTACTGTATCCCTGTCAGCAGGGGCAGTGATCGGACTACTGCCCTTCCTACTGTCAATAATCGTTTACCCGGAAGCACATCGTGCAGTATCGCAACTTATTCCATTGAATAAAATTCTTTATAAATTATGGAACCCGGGGCTTACTGAGACCCTGCCAGGAGTACTTGGAATTGATCCAACTTTATTCCCTGATTTTGATTTTTACCTCAATCAACCCCATTTTCTGCGAACGATCGTTACTTACGTTTACCTGGCTATTTTAATTCTGGTCGTCGCAAACAGAGCTATGTTGTTTATACGACGTGTTCGCCTGCACCACTGGCCCTCATTCGAGGTACATGACCTGTTTGTTGCGGCTTCAATCATAGCGATCATACTCTATTCAATGAACATACGGGCACAATCGGAAACTTATCGTTATCTATTGATTCCTGCACTCTATTTCCCCTTTCTACTGGCTTATGCCTATTCAATTAGCAAATTCCACGTCAGGGTGGCCATCGGCATGTTTACCGTTTTGCTGGTGCTTTTTAATATGACGACCTCAGCATGGATAATTAATATATGGGGTTTACCATACTTCCCAGGAAAGATTGCCGGGACACCACCTATCACCGAACTGATTGCGACCCTCAAAAGAGACGATATAGACAGATGTTATGCAACATATTGGCTGGCCTATCGGATCACCTACGAGACAGACGAGGCAATCATATGCTCACCTCCATATAATGAACGTTTTTTAGGTTGGCCTGAACCTTACAAACAACTGGTTGACCAGTCAGAGAAAGCCCCATATGTTCTGTCAACCGGATTTAATACACGACTACCAATCGCCGCTTTTGAACAGCATATGGCGAAATACAATGTGTCTTACGAGAAAAGGAAAGTAGGCGTATTTACGCTATACGAAAATTTTCTCCATCAACCCTCAGTACATGATAAAACTGTAGCAACAACTGATTATTCGCTTACCGCGGCTCATAACGCCTCAACACTCTCAAATTTAAGTGACTCTAGCGAAAACAGCGCATGGAATAGTGGTGTCGGTCAACAAGCAGGCATGTGGTTACAGGCTGATTTTAAAAACAAGATAAAAATACAAAGGGTAACTTTGGTTTATCCTTTCCCTTATCCTAAAATCCAGCATGATTATGCCGCTAAAACAATCAGGATTTCTGGCAAAATCGACAACTCATGGACTATCCTGGCGGATAACATTGAACATCAATTTGACAGGATACGTTTCAAAAATGACCGCCCCATTTACGGGGGTGCGCATCAGACAATCTGGTTTAATCCAGTCCTGGTGAGCGCCATCAAGATCGAGATCCTGGTGCCCAGAACCGGGAAGACCTGGAATATAGGGACACTTGAATTCGGCGAATATAGTAGTAATCCCAGATAAATCCATGCAAGATCAATATGACCCCGAACCCTTAGAAACAATTTAGACCTGGCTCGGGTTTACTGGAAGAGGAAGTAGTAGCACTGGAAAGATACGTTTACTTGGCCAAATAGGCATTATCCCTTATCTTCCAATCGGCAACGCTGCCTGAATCTCGCTGATATAAATCCACCCTGCCTCGGGCTGGCCGGTTTGGCCATGTTCCTGAATTATACGCACCGCCTCAGCGGTGCGGTTCTCATCATCGCAGACCAGTTCCAACTTCATCTCGGTAATAACCTCATCGCCGATTTCGATGGAGTATTTCTGCTCTTTCGTATCCAGCGCCTTGAGCATCCCCTTGACGTCGATAACAGACAGGTTACGAAAACCCGCCGCTCCAAGGGCGCGGACGATATCCGCTACCCGGTTGCGGTGAATGAAGGCCTTGATCTCTTTCATGGTTGTTTCTCCTTCCGGGTCTCCATCCACTCATAGATAACGGGTAAGAGAACCAATGTTAGCAAAGTTGAGGTAATGAGGCCGCCGACCACCACCGATGCGAGCGGTCGTTGGGTTTCAGCACCCACACCACTGGACAGCAGCATAGGAATCAATCCGAGAATGGCCACGCTGGCGGTCATCATCACCGGGCGCAGTCTGAGCTCTGCGCCCTTGCGCACCGCCTCACCGACGGAAAGACCCTTTTCGCGCAGCTCGTTGATGAAGCTCACCAGCACGATGCCGTTGAGCATGGCCACACCGAACACCGCAATGAAGCCGATAGCCGAGGGCACCGACAGGTACTGCCCGGAGATCCACAGCGATACCAGCCCGCCAATAGTGGCAAAGGGAACGTTGGCGATAATCAAGGTCGCGTACTTCACAGAATTGAAGGCGGTGTAGAGCAGCACGAAGATGAAAAAGATCGTCAAAGGCACAATGATCGACAACCGCTGCAACGCACGCTGCTGGTTCTCGAAGGCGCCACCCCACTCGATCCAGTAGCCAGGCGGCAGCTTCACCTGTTGCGCGATGGCCGCGTTGGCATCGTTGACGAAGCCATCCACATCGCGGCCGCGCACATCCATCTGGACAACCGCATAGCGCTGCAACTGCTCGCGGCGTATGAATGAGTAGCCTTCCGCCGTGGTCACCTCGGCGACCCGTGCCAGCGGCACGATAGCACCGCGAGCCGTGCGTAGCGGGATGTTGCGGATCGCTTCCACGGAAGCCTTGGACGCATCATTCAGGCGTGCCGTGATAGCGAAGCGTTTGACACCATCGATCAACGTTGAGACCGGCTGGTTACCGATGCCAGTTCTTACCACGGTGAGCACGTCGTCCGCGTTGAGCCCGAATCGAGCGAGTGCCTCGCGATCGACTTTAATGCGGATCTGTGGCTTACCGAGATTTGCCTCCAACGACAGATCTGCTACCCCGGGCACTCTGGCGATTGCATTCTTGATCTCACTACTCAAGCGATCGAGTTCACCCAAATCCTCGCCGTAGAGCTTGGCAGCCAGCGTGGCGCGCACGCCGGAGATCAGATCCTCGACACGCATTTGAATGGGCTGGGTAAATGAAATAACGGCAGTGGGCACGGCTTTCTTCAGTCGTTCGCGCATAGTGTCGGCTAGTTCCTCAATGGAACGGGTCCACTCATCCTTGGGTTTGAGCCCGGTGTAGACTTCCATGTAGTTGACATCGGCGATCTCGCCTTTTTCTGCCCGGCCGATCATGGCGATTGTAGTTTTCACTTCCGGAAACTCCGCAAGTGTCGTCTCGATTTTCTTGGAGATCTCGATAGACGTTTCCAGCGAGGTTGAAGGTATCAAGCTCACACGCCACATGATCGAGCCTTCCTGCAGCGTGGGCATGAACTCCTTACCCAGCAGAGGATACAGCGCCAGACTCCCCGCTAATAATGCAACTGCGGTGATCATAACGATCTTTTTGTTCGCCAGCGACCAGGCCAACATGGGCAAATAGCCCCGTTTGATCCAGCGTACCAGTAACGTGTCCCGCTCTTCTTTAGGCTTGAGAATCAGTGATGCCAGCACCGGGATGATCGTTAGCGTCAACAGCAGTGAACCGGCCATGGCAAAGCTGATATTAAACGCCATCGGTTTGAACAACTTGCCCTCCAGACCTTGTAGGCTAAACAGGGGCATGAACACCACAATGATAATAATAATGGCGAAAGTGATAGGGTTGGCCACTTCGCGTGCAGCGGTCAATACAGCGGCAGTGCGATTGACTTTCTCACCCTTTTCACGCCACTCGGCCATGATGCGAAAGGCATTTTCGGTCATCACCACTGCCCCATCCACCATCATGCCGGTGCCGATGGCCAGACCCGCCAACGACATCAGATTAGCCGACAGCCCCGCCTCCTTCATGAAGATGAAAGCGATCAGCATCGCCAACGGAAGGGCAGCTATGACGACAATGGCCGAGCGCAGTTCGCCAAGGAACAGGAACAGCACGATTGCCACCAGGATGGAGCCCTCGATCAGCGCCCGCTCCGCGGTCGACACCGCCTTCTCCACCAACTCGGTGCGTTCGTAAACGGTCTTGATCGCCACGTTCTTGGGCAAGGCCGACTGCGCGATGGCCACCTTTTTCTTAACCGCATCGACCACATCGGCGGCATTGGTGCCAATGCGCGCTAAGGCCATACCCATCACCACTTCCTTGCCATCACGGGTAACGGCCCCGAAACGTAGTGCCGGCGCCTGTTCGATGGTCGCGACATCGCGCAGATATACGGGCGTGCCATTGACCACCTTGATCATGATATTGCCGATATCGCGCTCGTCCGCCACCAGCCCCAGTCCGCGTACCAGATATTGCTCGGGACCCAGATTGATATACTGGCCACCCACCTGACGGTTGTTGGCCTCGATGACGCCCAAAACGTCCTTGTAGCTGAGCCCATATTTAATCAGGTGCAGGGGGTCAATGATCACCTGGAACTGGCGTTCCTGTCCGCCCCACGATATCACATTATCCACCCCCGGCGCGGTGCGCAGAATCAGCCTCACCGTCCAGTCCTGCAGGGTGCGCAGATCCATTTCAGTAATACCCGCCTTGAGCTTCTCGTCAGCACGTTCCACCGTGTACCAGAACACCTGGCCCAGGCCTGATGAATTGGGCCCCATCTCCGGTCGGCCATACTCTTGTGGCATACGATTGCTGACTTCCTGCAATCGTTCCATCACCAGCCGACGGGCAAAATAGATATCCATACTGTCTTCGAAATACACCGACACATAGGACAGACCAAACAGGCTCACGGAACGGATATCAGTCACCCCGGGTAAACCGGCTATGCCGGACTCCACTGGAAAGGTCAGCAACTGTTCCACATCCTCTGCGGCAAGACCCGGTGATTCGGTATAGATGTTGACCTGCACCGGTGTCACATCCGGAAAGGCGTCGATGGGGATCGTCATTACCGCCCGCACGCCCAGCGCGCCGACCACAAGAAAGATGATAATCACCAGAAATTTGTAGCGCAGTGATGCTTCAACCAAATTATTCAACATAGTGAATTCTCCTCAGTCGCCTACGCTGATCTGCGACTTAAGCGCCAGTGATTTCAACAGAAAGGCGCCCTTTACGACGATCTCATCGCCCTGTGCAAGACCTGCTTTGATTTCGGTCCAGCCGGCACGGGTCACCCCGGTTTCGACGGGCTGCGGATACAGTTCGTCGCCTATAACCTTGAATACTGTTTGCGATCCCCGCATCAAAATCAGGGCATCCCGGGGTACCGCGATCAGCGGCGTCGCGTCGGTGATTTGCACCTCGACATCGACATACTCACCCGCCGGCATGATAGTGTCGCTGTTGTTCACCTCGATGCGCACCGGACGGGTACGGGTGGCGGGGTTCAGGCGATAGTGCAACTGCACTACCTTGCCATCTAACCACTGGCGGCCATGGCGGCTAATGCGTACCGGTGTGCCGACGGCGACATTGACTGCGTCCTGTGGGTTGAGTTGTGCCTCCACCCAGGGCGCGGTGACGTCGGTAAGTTCAAACAGCACGCGGCCGGGGGTGACGAACTCGCCGACCATAAAGGCATCACTGATGACGACGCCGTCTTGCGGTGCAAACAAATCAAACTCGCCGGTTGCTCGCGATACATCTGCGTCCCGTAGCAGGGCGCCAATCTGTGCTTTTGTCATGCCGTAGGCACGTACCGAAGCGTAGGCTCGCTGGCGAGCCATCTGCGCCGCTACATAATGCTTCGCCGACATCACTTTGCGTCCGAGTTTCTTAACCCGGCGCCAGTCTCGATCGGATTCGACCAGGTCGCCCTGTGCCTGGGCGACTTCGATGCTGGACAGTGTCACCAGCGGCTGGCCCTGCTTGACTGCATCGCCCAGCCGGGCATGACGGGCAACGATCTGGGCGCCGACGCGGGGGGTGACCTGCACCGAGCGGTACTCGTTCATACGTACTTCACCTGGTGCAGTGATTACATCGTTCAGTATCTGCTGCACCACCTGTGCGGTTTCGATGCCCTGGATCCGGCGCTCGGCCGGTGTCATCTTTAGCACGCTTTCTTCTTTGTATCCCGCGCCTCCGGTAACTTGTAGGGTTTGATCCCCGGCTGCATAGGCCAAACCCGGCAGACCTGATTCTAATAGCGCGAGGGATAAAAACAGCGCTCTGATAGCGGAGTTTTTCATGATTTAAATCTCCAGAAATTGATGATATTGAATGGTTTCAAGGTTCACTGCTGTTTGACCTGACCGAGCCAGGCGTCCAGCTGACCGCTGGCCACCAGCCAGTCGGCCCAGGCCGTCCATAAACGACCCTGTACGTCCAGGGCGTCGGTGCGAACATCGAGTGTCTGGTTGAGTTGCATCAAATAATTAGCTGTACTCATTTCTCCGGATCGCCAGATACGTTCCAGCAGAGACACTTGATTACCGAGGCTAGATTGGCCGGTACGCAACCATGCTCCCCATGCACTGCGGCTGAGCCGGTAACGATCGGCGGCCGACAGGAGGCGCGCATGTGCTCGTCGGTAGCTATCCTGCAGGGATTGTTCGGCCTGTGTCAGTTCAGCACCGGCTACTTCTACTTCGGCACGGAAGCTGTTGCGCACGTACAGGGGGATATTCAAGGTCAAGCCTGTCAGGCCATACGTGTCATCTTTACCATTACGAAATGATTGCTCCAGCCCGGCGCGTACACCAATGGTGGGGTCTGGCCGACGTTCGCGGGTCCGTAAGATAACTGAGGCCCGTGCGGCACGCACTCGGGCCTGCAAGACGCGTAGCTCGGGTAAATTGTTGAGTATTGATTTTGCATCAATGGCCTGAAGCTCAGGCAAATCCGTGGGTAGCATGGGCCAGTCGCGGCGTATTAGCTTGCCGGTGACGTCAGCCAGGCCTTGTCCGGTCACGGCAGCCAGGGCCTGTGCAGTCACGGCCAGGTCTGAGGCTGTCTGGGATAGCTGTAAAATGGCCTGGGTGCGTGCGAGACGTGCCAGATTCAGTTCGATCTGGCTCAAATCGCCGGCCTGGTTGCGTTTTTCAGCCAGATCGAGAAAACGTTGCATCAATACTGCGCGTTGCTGCGCCAGTTGCTTCAGAGATTGCGTCGTGTGATGGCGGCCTAACGACGTGAGTAATTCGCCACCCAGTTGCTGACGCACGGCTGCATACTCAGCCCGCACCATGTTGAGCTCAGCGTCCGCTACATCGGTACGGGCACCTCGTTTGTCCGCCCAATCGATGGCCTGTCTCATGCCCAGACTGCCGGTGCGGGTTTCGGCCCGCTCGGCGCCCACCACCAGTTGCGGGTTATAGAGTGGCAGGTCCGCGCTACGAACCCTGGCTTCGGCTGCGGTTACAGCGGCCCACGCCGCCTGCACACCAGGATTCTTGTCCAGGGTCCCGCGGACCAGATTCCGCAGCACCGGACTCGGTGGTGTTGCTGTACGGTCATCTTGTGCCATGGCCGTACCGATGGCAATAACAAGTAGTATAAGCGTGCTCAACGCATGGGTGTATGACCACCCTCGCATGAAATACATAGCCATGATTTCAAAGTCTCCAAACGACAGGTTCAGGTTAAGGCCACGCGAGTACGTATACGCGTGGAACTAACGATCAATCGAGTTGAAACTTAGATCCTGGGGGGATGCTGGGGGGGAGTTTGGTCGCGGGATTGAAGAGCGGTTAAGCAGAGTGGTTGATCAGCACAGTCGGCCTTTGGTAGAAACGGGAGCGAACCCGACGTTAAACCGGTATTGTGGGCGCTCCCTTGACAGTAGTCGTCGCAAGCGGCACTTTTCGGCAAATCCTGTTGCATATTAGACCCCGATCCATACCAATCCGTCTGATCCCCGACTAAAAGCAACGTACCAGGCTCGGTTGCAACACCCACCTCAGCCATGTCCGCGGCCCATGCGAGGTTAGCAAACAAGATGGAAAAGATCAGCAATCTGGAAATAACATGACGTATGTTCATGACCTAAATCTAGTTCTTCAAGAATTTCTGCTAATCACTATTAATTCTCCTTCTACGTCTTGCCGATTCCACTTTTTAAATGGCTGCTCCCGCAAGACCGGTGCATCTCCTGTTTTCTTCTTACTTTAATTAAGTGACCAACAGTTTCCACGGAAGTTCCACAGAATCGCGTATCTTAGCGAATTTTCCCCCGATCCACTCCTTCCTCACCTGATAAAGCATAGCTTTCATTGTCGATCGGGCCGAAACAGCTCCATATAAATGTGTTAATAGTACGGGTCGTCCTGCTTCGCATACGCACAAGCCCAGTGTTGAATGGTTGCTCCCTAGCACCTCATCCCCTACCTGTCGTTGAAGGCCTTTTTTGTACCAAAATGGGCAGTGTAAGTACCTATCAGCTTTTTGACCTGATACAGATCCGTATTATGGAGGACTGATCGTCCTTACCCTTAATGCCCAATTGCTCTATTCCGTTCTCTACAAAAGTCTGGCTATTGGCTCCTGGCATAACACTTCATCCTTAAAGTTGTTGTTTTGCCAGTGGAATGGGACTTTTAAGGCCTGTGGCTGGCAAACTCTAGTCACATTATACTATCTCATCAATGAGTTGGCCTGGGGACCCCGGAGGTCTACATCAAAATATGAAAAATATAGTGATAATCTTCCCGACCATAAGGGACGTTAGAGAAATTGAGAAAATAAGTGTTGAGAAGCAATATAGGCACAATTACATATTTTATGGACAAAACCCACGTGAATACTTGTCTGTATTTGATCCCAATAGATTTATAGAAAAATTTCAAAAATATTTTGAAGACATTTCCATAGATGGGATTATAGCCACCCACGATTATCCTGGTTCAATAATAGCCAGTATTCTTTCTGAAAAATTGAACACTGCTGGAACAGGGGTTCTTCCAAATCTAGTATGCCAGCATAAATATTACAGCAGGGTTTACCAGAAAAGGGTAGTTCCCGATGCAATACCGGAATTTTTCCTGGTTGACCCCTCAGATAAAAAAAATTATAGACCTCCTTACTTTCCCATCTTTATGAAGCCGATAAAGTCATTTTTTTCCATATTTGCTGCAAGGATCGACAGCCAGGAACAATACAATGAGTTCATAAGATCATATAGAAAACACAACCGGAAATTTTCAGAACCATTAAACATTCTTTTAAAAAAATACTCTAGTCTCAAAATAGATGCAGACTACCTGATCGCGGAAAAACTGATGAACGGTAAGCAGGTGACTCTGGAAGGATATGTATATAATAAAAAAATTGAGGTTCTGGGAATAACTGATTCAATAAAGCATGTGGGAACTATCAGTTTTAAAAGATTTGAATACCCCTCTCCCCTGGACAAAAGAATACAGGACAGGATGGCCGAAATTGCTAAAGTGTTTATTTCTTCTATTGGATTTGATAATGGGATATTTAATATTGAGTTTTTCTACGATCCGGAAGAAGACACTGTAAAAATAATTGAGGTCAATCCCCGTATGGCCAGCCAGTTTGCAGATTTGATGGAAAAAGTAGATGGAGTAAATACTTATAAGATACAGGTAGATCTTTCCCTGGGCAAAGAACCATTTTTTAATAAAAAATCCGGAAAATTTAAATATGCAACCAGCTTCATTTTAAGATCTTTTGAAGACAAAAAAATAGTAAGCTTGCCCGGTAAAAATGATATAGAGAAAGTTTTAAATATTTTTCCGGAAGCCAGAATAGAGATATACGGGAAAGAGGGTGCCCGCCTCTCAGAACATCTCCAGGATATGCAGAGCTATCGCTACGGGATTATTAATCTTGGTGGAAATTCCAGGCAGGAACTGAATGATAAATTCGAACAATGCGGCAGATTATTAAAGTTTAATTTAAGGAACATCTGAATATCAATCATAAGTTGGGAAAATTATTAGTGAGTGACCTAGCCATTTATCTTCAGAATAACCGTCTACTAAAATACAGCGCGGCTTTTATCTTGCTTGTTGCGATTCTTCTTCGCACTTTTTTTATGTATACCAGCCTTAACCATCTGCCGGTTACCACTGACGAAGCAATGAGCGTTCTGGCTGCCAAGCAGATTTGGGGTGGTACATGGCTGATTTTAATGCCGGGTACTCCCTATTTTTTTCCTTTCGAATCATACCTGCTTGCACCCCTTGTCGACTGGATGCCACGCAATGCAGTGGGTGTACGGTATCTGCCATTCATACTTGGTTCTATATCAGTTATCGGATTTCTATACATCGCGAGACGGTGTCTGCAAAAAGATAGCCGATGGCCTGCCTACGCCTGGATACTTATTCCGTCCACATACGTACTCATGTACCAGTCCGGTTACATTCCGACAAATTATGCCATCACCATAACATTCGCATGGGTTGTCGCGTTGCTTTTTGACATATGCCAAAAGCGTGCCCATAGTAACTTCTTGATCTTTGTTGTTGGCTTGCTTGGTGGCCTTGCATTCAGCACACATATCCTGTCGGTTGCCTTTGTATTTCCGGCATTTTTGTTCTTGTGCTTTGGTGACAAGATCAGACATATCGTAATACGTACCGTATCCCTGTCAGCGGGGGCAGTGATAGGTCTACTGCCCTTTCTACTGTCAATAATCGTTTACCCGGAAGCGCATCGTGCCGTATCACAACTTACCCCATGGAATAAAATTCTTTATAAATTATGGAACCCAGGACTCACTGAGACCCTGCCAGGAGTACTTGGAATTAATCCAACTATATTTCCTGATTTTGATGCTTACCTTAATCAACCCCATTTTCTGCGAACTACCCTTGCTTACTTTTATCTGGCTGTCTTAATTCTGGTTGTCGCAAATAGAGCGATGCTGTTTATACGGCGTGTTCGTTTGCACCGCTGGCCCTCATTCGAGGTACATGATCTGTTTGTTGCGGCTTCAATCATAGCGATCATACTCTATTCAATGAACATACGGGCACAATCGGAAACTTATCGTTATCTATTGATTCCTGCACTCTATTTCCCCTTTCTACTGGCTTACGCCTATTCAATTAGCAAATTCCACGTCAGAGTGGCCATCGGTGCGTTTACCGTTTTTCTGGTGCTTTTTAATATGACGACCTCAGCAAGAATAATCCGTATATGGGGTTTACCGCACTTTCCAGGAGAGATTGCCAGGACACCGCCCATTACCGAACTAATTGCGACCCTGAAAAGAGACAATATAGACAGATGTTATGCAACATTTTGGCTGGCCTACCGGATTACCTATGAGACAGACGAGGCAATCGTATGCTCACCTCCATACAATGAACGTTTTTTAGGTTGGCCTCAACCCTACAAGCAATTGGTTGACCAGTCACAGAAAGCCCCATATATTCTGTCAACCGGATTTGATACACGATTTCCCATCGCCATTTTTGAAAAGCATATGGCGAAATACAATGTGTCTTACGAAAAAAGGAACGTAGGAGTATTTACGCTATACGAAAATTTTCTACATCAACCCTCAGTACATGATAAAACTGTAGCAGCAACTGGTTATACGCTTACCGCGGCTCATAACGCCTCAACACTCTCAAATTTAAGTGACTCTAGCGAAAACAGCGCATGGAATAGTGGTGTCGGTCAACAAGCAGGCATGTGGTTACAGGCTGATTTTAAAAACAAGATAAAAATACAAAGGGTAACTTTGGTTTATCCTTTCCCTTATCCTAAAATTCCGGATGATTTTGCCGCAGATACAATCAGGATTTATGGCAAAATCGACAACTCGTGGACTATCCTGGCGGACAACATTAAACATAAATTTGACAGGATACGTTTCAAAAATGGCCGCCCCATTTATGGGGGCGCCCATCAGACAATCTGGTTTAATCCAGTCCTGGTGAGCGCCATCAAGGTCGAGATTCTTGTGCCCAGAACCGGGAAGACCTGGAATATAGGGACGCTTGAATTCGGCGCATACAGTGAATAAGTAACGAATAGGGGGTCAACGGATGGTAGACCCCTTTTCATTTTTTTGGGTTTCCGAAAATTTATTCTCGGCATAACACTTCATCCTTAAAGTTGTTGTTTTGCCAGTGGAATGGGCCCTTTAAGGCCTGAAGCTGGCTAATCCTAGACCCATTATTCAATCTCATCAATGAGTTGGCCTGGCCCGACCCGACCCCGTTGTCATCATCAATGAGTTGGCCTGGCCCGACCCCGTTGTCACTTGTCTGGATGTTATCCACAGGATATCCTCTATAATTAATGAATTATCCTTATCATCAAACAGGCCAAGATATAAAACCAGTCCAAACGCGCTGATTTTCAACAAACATTGCTAGTTGTCGGACATTAAAGAGGTGTACTTCGTGCAAAACGATATTACCAGCAGGCGCAAACAGATCGAACAGGCGCTATATAAAAATGAGGGATTTTTTCGCCACCTGGTGGAATCGGCCAGTGCCGTGCCCTGGGAAGCCGACCCGAGTACTTTGTGTTTTTCCTATGTTGGCCCGAAAGTCGATGCACTACTCGGTTACCCTGTGGAAGACTGGTATCAGAAGAATTTCTGGATCAGGCATCTTCACCCGGAGGATCGTGAAGCGACACCCAGTTTTCGTCAGGCAGCCATCGGTCGTGGTGAAGACCACGAATTTGAATACCGGATGATCGCAGCAGATGGCCGGATTGTCTGGATTCGTGACAATGTGAGCATCGTAAAAAATGATACCGACCCGGTCATCCTGCAGGGCCACATGTTCGATATCACCACGTATAAACTGGCTACGGAGGCACTTGCCCGCAGCAAGATCGAATTCGAGGCCATGTTCAACTCTATTCCGGATGCGGTGATGTTTGTTGATACTGAACGCCACATTGTTATGAACAACCCCGCAGTCCACACAATGTTTGGTTACAGCGATGAGGAATTGATTGGCCAGACCACTGAAATACTGTACGCCAACAAACAGGACTTCAAGGATCAGGGCCGCCGCCGTTATCGTACCGGTTCAGATACCGTGAAGGCCCCCTATGAAGTCAGATACAAGCGCAAGGATGGTACCGTGTTCTGGACTGAAACACTGGGGACCCAGGTCAAGGATGCCAATGGCACCATTATTGGATTCATCGGCATGTTCCGTGATATCACCAAACGCAAACAAGCGGAAGCGGTATTAGAAGATAAAGAGGTTCGTATCCGCATGATCTTCGAATCCACCCTCGATGCCCTTATCGTTTTTGATGAGAAGAGTATTATCAGCGAATGGAACCCCCAGGCCGAGATTATCTTCGGCTGGAAAGAGTCCGAGGTCATTGGCCGAACCCTGATGGAAACGATCATCCCACCCGACTTCCGGGAGAGACATCAATGGGGTATGGAGACCCTGTCAGCCAAAGACGCCGGGTCGATTCTCAATCGGCGCATGGAGCTAAGGGCTCTACACCGGAATGGTAACGAATTTCCCATCGAGATTACCGTATCACCCCTGTGTCATGATGAGACATGGGCATTCAGTGCTTTTGTGCGAGATCTGACCGAACGCAAACAGGCGGAAGAAATGCTCAGGGCCTCGGAACAGGAACTCAGTGCCATTCTTAACAGCCTGCAGGATGCCTATTATCGAGTGGATTCTGAAGGACGAATCATCCGGGCGTCACCCCCAGTGCAGAAATTACTAGGTTATACGCCGGAACAATTGTTAGGGACGATGTTGGCTGATTTATACGTTGAACCACAAAGACGGGAAATATTTCTGCGCCAACTGGAGGAACAGGGTGGGGTTATCGAGAACTATGAGACCCAGCTTCAACATAAAGACGGCACCTCTGTCTGGGTATCGACCAATGCACACTATATCCGGGACAAACGGGGAAGCCCTATTGGGGTCGAAGGCATCGCTCGCGATATCAGCAAGCTAAAAGCCGCAGAAGACCTCAACAGCCGTTTTGGCCGGATACTCGATAATTCCTCCAACGAGATCTATGTATTTGATGCCGATACCCTGTACTTTACCCAGGTAAACCGTGGTGCCTGCCAGAATCTCGGTTACTCCAAACAGGAACTGAAGGGGTTGACACCGGTGGATTTGAAACCCGATTACACCTGGGAAGACTTTACCGAACTATTGCAACCACTATATCGAAACGAAAAGAAACAAATAGTTCTCCAGACCCGCCATCAGCGCAAAGATGGAACCCTCTATCCTGTTGAGGTGAGATTGCAGCTCTCACAACAAGAGTCACCACCAGTATTTGTCGCTTTCATTCAGGATATCAGTGCGCGCATAAAAAATGAAAAACAATTGCAATATCTGGCCCATTATGATGCTCTGACCAACCTGCCTAACCGGGTTCTGTTTACAGATCGCCTGGATCAATCCCTGGCGCGTGCGCGCTGGCACGAATATGCGGTAGCCGTGCTGTTTCTGGATCTGGATCGTTTCAAGATTATTAATGACACCCTGGGGCACAATGTCGGCGACCAGGCTTTACAGGCCCTGTCTGAACGACTGAATGGTTGTGTGCACGAGGGTGATACTGTGGCCCGCCTGGGGGGTGATGAGTTTGCAATCGTACTTGAGGACATAGCCTCGGCGGATGACGTGGCCCACTCTGCGCGTAAGATACTGGATGCCCTGTCACAACCATCCCAGCTGGATAAATATGAATTTATCATCACCACCAGTATCGGTATCAGCCTTTTCCCCATCGATGGTGAAAACACACAAACCCTGCTCAAACATGCTGATATCGCTATGTACCGCGCAAAAGATGAAGGTCGCAATACTTATCAGTTTTATTCAGCTGACATGAGTGCCAAGGCCTTTGAACGCCTGAATCTGGAAACCAATTTACGACACGCCCTGGAACGCGAGGAATTTGTACTTTACTATCAGCCTCAGCAAAACTTGGCCGATGGAAGCGTTTTCGGTGTTGAGGCACTGTTACGCTGGCAGCATCCTGATCTGGGCCTGATTTCGCCCATGGAGTTTATCCCCTTGCTTGAGGAAACGGGATTAATCATCCCCGTGGGTGAATGGGTGCTGCATACTGCCTGTTTACAGGCACGCGCATGGAACGATAGTGGTCTTGAGCCGCTGTGTATGTCCGTAAACCTTTCGGGCCGACAAATAAATAACTCAAATTTCATTGCCACCGTCGAGCAGGCTCTTAAGGATAGTAAACTTGATCCGGTGCTTTTAGAACTGGAGATGACCGAAAGCACCCTGATGCACAATATGCAAACAACCATTAATACACTGGAAACGATAAGCAAGATGGGTGTCAGGTTTGCGATTGATGATTTTGGTACCGGCTATTCTTCTCTGAGCTATCTCAAACGCTTCCCCATAGACACCTTGAAGATCGACTACTCTTTTATTCGCGACCTCACAAAGGACCCCGAAGATGCGACCCTGGTGGAAGCCATTATTGCCATGGGGCGAACGCTACATCTTAATGTCATTGCTGAGGGTGTAGAAACTGAACAGCAAGTTAAATTTTTGCGGATGCACGAATGTGACAGTATTCAAGGATATCTGATCAGCAAGCCATTACCCGCGCAAGAGCTTACCGCCCTGTTACACGAAAAATTTTCCGCTGACAACTAACAACTTCGCAAAAGTGGGGATTATTCTGATTTTTCATCGGTGCTCTTTGCAATCGCGCCGGCACACTGCCCAATCTGGCTGTGTTAAATATTGATTAAGTATCATTTGTTCAAGAGCCTGTGCAATGCACCGCCACCCCCGGAACATATGGGTTCAAGGGTATTGCGCGCGGATCACCCAGTCCCACAGCACTGGTTCCTATCAGCACTATATTCCCAGCAAGTAGATCGGCCAGCTTTCGCCTGGTTAATCTTTCTAAAAATGAATTCGGGTATATTGTTCTATTTATCGATAAAATAGCCCGACGGCTTCAGCTTCACCTGACCCCGAATATTTATGATTGATAAACTTCAGAAAATTGCACACGTCATACAAATCCTTCGCATACCCTCTATTGTTGTTGGAGTAGGTGGCCTGGCAGCCATAGCCATGGTTCTTTTTATACTGGAGCCTGAGGAAGGTCAACGATACCTTATCCCGGGCATTATCAGCCTGTTTTGGGGTGTGAGTGCGTATTCTTTTATTACAGGTTTTCGTTCAGTACCTGCAAAGCCAGAAGAGTCATTTGGTTTATTTAGCAGGCTAATGCGAAACATTTATCGCAGCGGGTACTGGCTCCTTGGCGTGTTTTTTCTTGGTACTACAGCATTTGTAGTCCTTCTAACTTCCATCATGATTTTTATCTGGTTGAAAGACTATATCAGTTAATGGAGGCTTCTTTATTGGTTGCAGTGAAAAACATTAGGTACTTCATGGCGTCTCGCCGTCATGCTCATCAGTGGCATTGAAGTCACTCGGTGCCGAGTCCAGGTTCAGGCAGTGCAGTGAAGATGCCCGGATCAGATCCCAGTTTTTTCTAATATTAGAAACAATTGAGATCTGACCCGGGGTTTTTCTCAGTTGGCGACGACCATCTGGTGAGCCACGTCACGCACCTTAATCTTGCCGATCACCTTGAATTGTTTCGCATCAACGACCCAGATAAAGGGTTTTTTCTTGCTGGATACGTAGATCTTGCCGGTGTTACCGATCACCTTGACATGATAGGGTGCCGGATCGAGTTTTAGAGTACGTATCTTTCCGGTTTTGACATCGACCGCTACCAGCTTGTTGTCCTTTTTTGCACTGGCGTACAGGGTCTCGCCATCAGCCGAGATATCAATGCCATGGGGATTATTGCCAATGGTATATGTTTTCACCACCTTGAGTTTTTCCAGTGAAACCTTGGATATTGTTCCATCGCGGCTATTATTTGTATAGACGAACTTTTCGTCGGGAGACATTACGATGTGCTCCGGACCCTTGCCAACCAGTATGTTCCTGCTGACGATCCAGTTTTTGGTATCGATAACACTGAGCGTGTTATTACCCGCATTACTCACGTACATCTGCTCACCATCCTTGGTAAAAGCGACATAGTTCGGTTGCGGCCCAGTATAGATATTGCGAAATATTTTCTTCGTCGCCAGATCAATCAGACTGATGGTTCCGTTAGTCGTGTGAGTAGATACTGCATATTTCCCATCCGGTGTAACAAAGGTGTGATGCGCCATGCCCCTGACCTTGATGGTAGCTTCCAGTTTGTTATCTGGCACCCGAACCAGTGAGACAGTGCTGACGCCCACTGCAGGAAGTAAACCACCTGCAGAGGCTGCATGGTGCTTTTTGTGATCCGCTTCCGACATACCTTTGGGTTTCGCCATCGTAGATTGGCCGGGTTTGCTCGCGCCGCCATGGTCTTTCATCGCTGGCTCAGCCTTCGCCTTCGGCTTGCCGCCCATCATTGCTGAATGGCCCTGTGTCTTTGCAGCGCCACTCGGCTGTGGATGATGTTTCGCATGATCCGCTGCGGATACACCGGCAGGCTTCGCCATCACTGCTGGAGCAGGTTTTGGCATACCAGTTTTGGTTGCTTTCTTTCCATGTCCCGCCATTTTCGGGCGACCCGCGACCACCTCATCATTGGAGCCCACAACCAGATACTCGCCATTTGGTGTTAATGACAGGCCGTGAACATTTTTGAAGCCACTGATCTTGCCGATTTCTTTATCCGTTGCGGCATCCACGATCATTATTTCATTCGCAGTACCCAGCGGTATGTACACGATTGGATTTGCCAGTGATGCAAGCGGAGCCAGCATGGCCGCGCCACCGAGGAGCACAAATTTGAATCTATTCATGTATTTCAC
>ENA-ORDP01000677-ORDP01000677.1-marine-sediment-metagenome-genome-assembly--contig:-NODE-677-length-21094-cov-3.446029_pt1 | contig 21094 bp, 21 predicted proteins | sample MGYA00248627_ERZ508539 | MGnify/ENA primary metagenome ERZ508539 (study PRJEB26208, sample SAMN05571518) | marine sediment metagenome | biome: deep sea; feature: Hydrothermal vent; material... | reverse complement strand
TTTCATCCGGGCTACCATATTGACCGGTTAATCAAAGACAAAAATCGAAAGTAAGTTCTTGCCCTGATGCCAGCATGCTTTAAGTGTATTTTCATCTTGTGGTGCCTTGAGAAGACTGGTACTGCCTTCTAAAATAGCTACAATGAATGTTGACGCCGTTGCGGTATCGACATAACCCAATTTTTTACCGCGCTGCAGATTCTGATCAAAGGCTTATATCCATAACTGCAACAAGTTATGAATGTGCTGACGAAAACCTTCATCAAGTGACGACATTTCCTGGGCCAGGTTGTTCAGCGGACAACCATTTTTTATATAGTCAAAGTCACCTTCACCGTTGACAATATTGAGTACAATTTTAGTAATTCCTTCAATTGGGTCATCATATTCGGACATGGGTTTTATCCAGATGTCCTTCACCATATCGGCAATGTATTCATCCATTACGGCATAGGCAATATCCAGTTTACTGGCAAAATGATATATAAGGCCCCCTTTTTTAGTCCGGTGCGTTTTAGAATTTCTTCGACCCGCATGCCCTGAAATCCATTTTCATAAATTTCATAAAAGGCCGCAGCTATGAGTCGCGAACGGGTCTGGTCTGGATCTCTTACTATCGTCATACATTCTCTTTAGACGACATTGTATGAAATTTTAATTATCAAGACTAGAGTCAAGCCAGTTGGCGTGCTGAGTCCAGTCTTATAATTCAGTATAACTGGTTGTATATAAGATACATTAATATTAAACCACAGTTCGTGAGGACTTTTTTGTAAACGGTGGTCGAGGTAATCTGGACGCTGCTTATTGGAGATGGGTATCGCTTATAATAATAAAGCAAATAAAACCGGAATTACCTGTTGATCACGAAACATCAAAAACAACAGGTGGTTTAAGCCGACATGCAGGAAGTCTGGATTCGGTTAGCGTATCTCTTCTATTGAAAATCTCTTTTCCATGATATTTGGAGTAATAAGCGCATAACCTTCCATCTGCCAATGGGCGAGTTCAGGAATTGCAGATGGAACTATCTGGATGAAATCATAAAAGTCAGAATATTTATAGCCATAATCTTCCGCAGCCAGACCACAAACCTTGAACTCAACGCCTAATTGAGCGTAGTAACGCATACGTTCAACCGCTTTTGTGTATTTCTTATAATTTTTCTGTACCACTGTGACAATTTCTGTTCCATGTATAAGTACCTTTATATCCATAAATTCTGGCGCGTAATCATAGGGGGCGTCAATTAACGGATTCATATAGGAGCGTATCCAGTAAAGTGCCGAGTTAATTTTTTGTGGGTCATCAAAATAAAAATCGTAAATTACCTTCGGCTCTTTATATGGGGTCTGGATGAATTTAGCCTCTTCGCTGATGGCAATAAGAGGGTTAATTAACAGTACGAATAGTATGATATATCGCATGTCGAACCTCACTACAAACGGGATAAGTATGTTCATTATAGATGATGTTTATAATTGTTGTAGATAACACTTTATTCGGAGACACTATTTATTATTACTGAAGCAAAAGGAGCGTATCAGTTGACAGGTTTCTTATTCGGCTACTTTTGAAACCTTGCAGGGATTGCAGGAATCTCTATATGATGTTCGGTGCAACAGCTCTATGATGTAGGCATTGTTACGCATAGCTATGTACACAGCTTTAATTGATGCGTTAATATAATTTAGGTAATTAAATAGCTGAAAATTTAGTGATCTTTTTCAGCGCTGCCATGCGCATCCATCATGGTTTTCGACATAATTCGATCAGAATAAGCCATGGCAATAGCGGACATAATAAACGTCACATGAATAACAACCTGCCATTTAACCTGAACCTGACCTGCGATAATAAGTTGTTCCGCAAGCGCGGCGCTTGCTCCGGCTGGAATCTCGACATTGGTTATTTCGATAAAGGTTTTCAATAGATGAATAGATGAGATACCTATTATAGCCATCGAGAGCTTAATTTTCATGGTGGCGGCATTAACATGCGACAACCACTCCGGTTGATCCGGGTGTTCCCTGAGGTTTAATCTTGAGACGAAGGTTTCGTAGCCTCCGATAATGACCATGATCAACAGGTTGGCGATCATAACCACATCGATTAAGCCAAGCACAATCAGCATAATTTCTGCTTCAGTTCTATTGCCTGCGCCGGTTACGAGATGAATCAGTTCCAGCATAAAGAAATAAACGTATGCACCCTGGGCAACAATCAGACCGAGGTAGAGTGGTGCCTGCAGCCAGCGGCTCCAGAAAATCAATTGCGACATGGTTTTTAAGGATGAGTCACGAAGGGTATTTATTTCTGGCACGTGGTATTTCCTGTATTGGGGTTTACGCTGTTAAGCTGGCGAATAGTAAAGGTAATTGTTCGGGTAATTTGTCCACATTGTCAATGACTGTATAGTTATTGGAACCGAATATGCGTTTTACATAGGCGTCGGCATTGGGATCAAGGGTTAAACAATAACTCAAAACACCCTTTGAATAAAGTTCTTCAACGGCCTTTTTGGTATCATGACGCAGGTGTTGTGGATCGCGCTCATCGACATCAGCCGGTTCGCCATCGGTCACGATCAATAATAACTTGCGGCGTTCGGGTTGTTTTAACAGGTGGTGCCCAGCATGGCGCATGGCCGCCCCCATACGGGTCGATAGACCACCCTGCATACCGGCTAAACGGGATTTGGCTTCGTCATCAAAATGCTGGTTAAAATCTTTAAAACGATAATATTGCACATCGTGTCGACCATCAGAAGCAAAGCCATGCAGGGCAAACGGATCACCAATACCATTAATAGCGGTCGATACCAGCGTCGCAGCTTCACGCGTGAGTTCTAATACCGTTTTGTCAGAACCACCGAGTGGTTCGTTAGTTGATTCAGATAGGTCCATCAATACCACAACAGATAAATCACGGGTCTTTAATACATTTCGCATAGTGATACGCGGGTTGGGTTGTTCACCCATACGGATCGATATCATCGCATCAATGGCCGCGTTGATATCGATTTCATCGCCGTCTTCCATATTGCGTATGCGTTGTACGCCAGCCGGTGTTAACAGGTCGATAATCTGCTTAATACGATGAGCAATCGGTCGGTGATGAAGTAATATCTTTTCGATATCCTCCGGATTACCTTTTGGCTGACGACGTTCGTAGACGGTGGCCCAATCTGGACGATGCAGTTGAATCTGGTAATCCCATTCCTGATAGTGATAAGGATCGGAAATGGGCTCTTTACCCCACATATCATTGAAACTAATCTGACTATCAGTCAGATCATCCTCATAAGGACGCATATTGGTTGCACAGGTCCATATTTCCTGGGCATCATCGCCCGCCAGTTCACAATCAACTTCATGGGCCATCTCGATGACGCTAACGGTTTTACGAACCTGACGCATGGTTGCGGCAACATACTCGATGCCCTGATCCCAGTTAATTTCTTCAAATTCCCAGACGTAGCGGTTATCGTCTCGATAGGGGATACGGATACGTTCCAGAATACGCAGGCTGGGTACATTTTTGCGGCTGGAGAACAGATTGAATAGTTCTACGCCCATATGCCAGCAGTAATGGTTATTGTCCTGTTGTTCTTCGATTTCATCATGAAAACGTTGAACAAAATTACTGATCTCAATATCGTCAGTAGAAACGGTATTATCTATCAGCATTAAGGCAATGCGTTCCAATACCAGCATGGTTGGATGTTCGGCATCGTTCTCCCCATCTTCATAATCCAGGTCAAGTAATGAGCGCCAAAGTTTTCTTAAACCTGGAAACGCGTTTATTGCTTTATATTCGATACGGGCATCTTCTATTAAACCGATAAAAAACATTTGCGCGGGGCTAAGCTGTTCAGCTGATATTGCCGATGTTGAATAACACAAATGCGAGGCCATATGGGCCGCGGTGGCACGATATAATTCCAGCCCGGTGATTTTATTTTCACCCTGGCCAATATCATCTACGGCATCCGGCATGTGAAATATTAAATTTTCGATGTAAGGTCGAAAGTCAGTGTAATCTGCGCCGGTAGGGCGCAGGAAAAAATCACGGCCCCATAAGGCACGTAAATAAAAATTTAACTTCCGTTGCGTATCTATGAATAAAACGCCACGACGTTCTCTTTGCAATACGGCCAAACTGTCCTGCGATTCGAGGTTAAAGTAGGCGGTTAAGTTCGCATAATCCCGGCGGTAGGCCTGGGTCCCAAATTGTGTCCAGCGTCGCAAACCGCTCAGGGTTAACTTTGATAACAGTTCATCGATGTGGCTTAACATCGGGCGCAATCCACGCGAGGCGGTTGACGCGGTCTGGTGAATGAGGGTCAGGTAGCCACGTAATAGTTCGGCATCCCCTAAGCGACGTGCTGCAGTGGGTAAACTACTAAAAAGTAACGATACGACTTCGCCTGAGGTCATTGAAGAGAGTTTTAATGCCGCATTGATACTGTCCTCGATGATATCTTCGCCGCATTCTTTTACGACCTGCGGGATTTCCTGCAGATAGGAAATGACGACGTCCGTTCCTCGCCCCAAATTACATAAAGACTTGCCGCCTTCCAGGTAAGTCTCAAGTCCCGCAGGTGACATCACACGTGACGCATCCAAAAAACTGCTTTCCAGCACCGCTCGTACTTCGGGTGCGAGGTCTTTGATTTCTTCTTCGTAATCTTTAAGGCTAATACTCATAACAATTCACTAAGCTCAATTATTCTGATTTAGAGGCCATTGAAACAGTATAACTTTTACCCTGTTTCAACTTTTTGTAATTACCAAATATCTCTGAAAAAGTACGTTTTATATAATTACGCAAACCATTAATGGTGACTACGTACACTTTACCACCTGAATTTAATTGCTGGTAAGCATCATTAAAAAACAGGGTCATTAATTCATTGCCAACCTTGGCGGGTATATTTGATGCAATGACATCAAATTTTTTATCGCGGACCTGTTGCAGTCCATTGCTCAGCAAAATATCAACATTCTGAATTTTATTTAGTTCAGCATTTTTTCGTGCATATTCAATAGCAACGAAATCTTTATCGATTAACGTTGTTGTGCCATTGTCCGCCAATTTAGCAAGAGTTAAACCAATAACACCATAACCACAACCCAGGTCGAGGCAGTCTGATTCGGGCTCAACGTCAATAAATTTCAACAATAACTGACTGCCCTCATCGATCTCTCTGGGTGAAAATAGTCCCCAGGTGCTGTGAAATGTTAGAGGCTGGCCGCAGAGGGTTTCGTTAAAAACGATGTCCTCGCGAAGTTTGTTCAATGGGGTCAGACTCGATTGACTCATGAGTTTATATGCTCAGACAATATTTTTTAGCTCTTCAATCGAGTCTGACCCCATTGAAAGATTAACTAACAAAGAAAGTACTGACAGCGGCAGACAGGGTTTCGCGCATATCAGGATCATCCGTTAACGGTGTGACCATGGTCATGTTGCACGCAGCGATAGGTTCAACGCCTTTGTGGATCAACTGACCTGCATAGACCAGTAAGCGGGTTGAAATACCTTCATCCAGACCATGACCTTTGAGGTTACGGGCGCGGTGAGCAATCTGCACCAGTTTACCGGAGGTTTCCGTATCGACACCCGACTCTTTAGAAACAATAGCGACTTCAATTTTCTCTTCTGGATAATCAAAATCTAAACCACCAAAACGTTGTTTGGTTGATTGTTTTAAATCTTTCATCAAACTTTGATAACCCGGGTTATATGAAATGACTAACTGAAAATCGGCATGGGCTTCAACCAGTTCGCCTTTTTTATCTAACGGCAGGGAACGACGGTGATCAGTCAGTGGGTGGATTACTACGGTGGTATCCTGACGTGCTTCAACAACTTCATCAAGATAGCAGATGGCACCGATTCGGGCTGCCGTGGTTAACGGGCCATCCTGCCATTTTGTACCATCGGCATCTAACAGGAAGCGACCGACTAAATCCGACGCGGTCATGTCTTCGTTACAGGCAACCGTAATCAATGGGCGTTTTAATTTATGCGCCATATATTCAACAAAACGTGATTTACCGCAACCAGTAGGGCCTTTTAACATCATTGGCATACGAGCATTGTAGGCCGCTTCATAGAGCTCTATTTCATCGCCAACCGGCTCATAATAAGGTTCGGTTTTAATGATGTATTGTTTTGGATCTACGACCGTATCTTTTTTAGACATAACACACCTTTTTTAAAAGTATTTAAATTATATATCGCAGCTAAATTCGTTTTTGACCTGACTTATTTCTCATCATCGGTCTCAACTTCACCCGACCAACCGGCCGCGCGTGCTTTTATAATTGCGGCATTGTGTATTTTATGGTGACGTTGTTGTAATTCTTCTGGTAGATGACTGACTAAACAGCCATATTTATCCCACTCGGTATTGACCTTATCTAACAAAGCGTCAATCCCGGCCAGGTTCCAGCCTTCACAGGTTTCCGTCTCAGGGATCAACCCAAACACCCAGGCATCACGTATTAGCTTACCAATGGTGGTCATGCCACCATTAATTTCGTTATTGAGGCCAACATAAATATTTGGTTTTGTCATTATTGATATAATCCTAATTTGCTATTATATGCTAAGAATACAATACATTGGCTAACATTGGCCAAAAGAAAAGCCCCTGCCCTTATTGCTTTGGACAGGGGCTTAATTCAATGGAACAATTCGATCAGTTTAAACAGATGTGCCGCGGTGAATGACCATTGCGGTACCTGCTGACTGTGCAAAGTTGTCAAAACCTAACAAACGAACGTGATTGTTAGGATGGGCTTTATGACAGTTTTCAACTTCAGCCAGGATGACATCCACATCGGTTTCACCGAACAAAGGCAGTTTCCACATATACCAGTAGTTGCTGATCGTATTTTCAGGTTCAGTGTGTTCTATGCCAGGGTTCCAGCCTTTATCAACAATATATTGAATTTGAGCGCGAGTAGACTCTTTGCTCAATGGTGGCAGGTATGAAAAAGTTTCATATTTACGGCTTATAGCCGCATCGCTCAAGCTTGATTTGTAGTCTTGTACATCACTCATGTGATTTACTCCTTAATATTTAATCTCAAATTGAATCATTACTCGTAAAGCGTTAGATGGTGCGCTCTGGCCAGGGCCAGAGCGTGCCAGATGATGCTTTACTTATGCGCAACGTCGATCTTATCAACGGTATCAAATTCGAATTTGATTTCTTTCCAGGTTTCCATTGCGATCTTGAGCTCTGGGCTATGTGCAGCCGCTTTAGTAAGGATGTCCTTACCTTCTTTCTCAAGCTCAACACCCATGTTACGTGCTTCAACACAGGCTTCAACCGCAACACGGTTAGCCGCCGCGCCCGCCGCGTTGCCCCATGGGTGACCTAATGTACCGCCACCGAACTGCAGACAAGAATCGTCGCCGAAGATGTTAACCAGCGCAGGCATGTGCCATACGTGGATACCACCCGATGCAACCGGCATAACGCCCGGCATCGAGCCCCAGTCCTGGTCAAAGAAAATACCGCGTGAACGATCTTCTTTAATGAACGAATCGCGCATAAGGTCGATCCAGCCTAGTGTTGCATCGCGGTCGCCTTCCAGTTTGCCCACAACGGTACCTGAGTGCAGGTGATCACCACCCGACAAACGAAGTACTTTTGCCAGTACACGGAAATGGATACCGTGGTGCGGGTTACGATCGAGTACCGCATGCATGGCACGGTGAATGTGTAACAACATACCGTTGTCCTGACACCATTGTGCTAATTGCGTGTTTGTTGAAAGACCACCGGTGAGGTAATCGTGCATGATGATCGGTGCGCCAATTTCTTTGGCGTACTCAGCACGTTTCATTGCTTCATCCGTTGTTGGCGCAGTAACGTTCAGGTAGTGACCTTTACGTTCGCCGGTTTCAGCTTCTGCTTTATGGATGGCTTCCATTACGAAGTCAAAACGATGTCTCCAGCGCATGAATGGCTGTGAGTTAACATTCTCGTCATCTTTTGTGAAGTCGAGACCGCCACGCAGACCTTCGTAACAGGCGCGACCGTAGTTTTTAGCCGATAAACCTAATTTAGGTTTAATGGTACAGCCCAATAGTGGACGACCGTATTTGTTCAGAATATCGCGTTCTACCTGAATACCCTGTGGTGGTCCATTACAGGTCAATACGTAGGCAATTGGGAAGCGAATATCTTCTAAACGAAGTGCACGCAGCGCCTTAAAGCCAAATACGTTACCCACCAATGAGGTCAGTACGTTGACCACGGAACCTTCTTCGAATAAATCGATTGGGTAAGCAACAAAGGCGTAGAAACAGGTGTCATCACCTGGTACGTCTTCGATTGCATAGGCACGGCCTTTGTAGTGATCAAGGTCGGTCAACAAGTCAGTCCAGACCGTCGTCCAGGTACCGGTTGAAGATTCTGCAGCAACCGCAGCGGCGACTTCTTCACGAGGCACACCTTCTTGTGGGGTGATTTTGAAACAGGCCAGCAGATCTGTAGCCAGTGGCGTGTATTCAGGCATCCAGTACGTTTCACGGTACGCTTTTACACCTGCGTTATATCCTTTAGCCATTATGGGCTCCTTCTAAAGGTTAATGAAATTGGTTCGGTCCTAAAGCCAGTGGCCGCATTCCCGAGGTGGAAGAAGTATAGTTAAATACCCCATAATGTAAATTCAATAATTATGATTCAATGTATAAGTAAAACCTTATGCATTAAGCGGATGATTTACTTAGGTGAGTCGGTCGAAAATAGAGTGGCAACGGTACGGCGGCAAGTGCATGTTCATACTATATATAGCTGGACTGTGAGCATAGCGTATGTTGAGATATTAACCATATTTTAGCTTATGCTCCGAATGGAACAGCCGCTTGCAAACTATAGCTGGATATTTACCTTAAAATCCTATCGGCAATATCGGTTAATTATATGATTTATATCAGAAAATCAACCTGAAAATGCGGGGTCAAAATAAAAATAGATAAAGTTTTTACGCTCACATCTGTTATCTGCAGGCTGAACCTATAATTTATCATGAGGAATAAATGAAAAAGATATTTAAAGTGATAGCCAGCTTAATTCTGGTGCTGCTCGTCATTGCGGCAATACCGGCCTTGATTCCCGACGAAGAATACTCGCTGGGAGCAAAGCAATGGTTAGATGAAGCGAATATCATGGTTGAGATTCCCGTTGCCCAAAATAGTTTTAATGCTTTGGTTGGCTTTAGTCTTGGAAAGGATAAAGACATGGTGACTGAGGGTGCCGCCATGGTGGCCGAGTTCAATAAAAGATTAAGACAATATCGGGCTGATGGAAAAGCCAAACCTGAACTTGATCCTCGCTGGCTGCAAGAAGAGCTGAAAGTATCTAAAAAATGGTCTGCACAGGTAGATAATGTATTTGAGGATAACCCCATTGAGTGGCTTGCCAAAAATTCAGACAGTTATGAAAAGCACTTAACGGATAATCGTGTATTGCTGAGTCGTTATAAAGAAATAACGACGATGAAACAATTCAGTGACTATTTAATCCCGGATATGAATGCGCCGTTTGCACCGTTAAGTGGATTATTAACCATCAATAAACTGAATAACTTATCCATCATTCATGAATATACACATAATAGACAAGAAAATGCGATCAACCGGCTAAGAGAAAGTATCCATTTTTCTAAATTGATGATGAAAGGGTCTCGCCAACTCATTTACAAAATGATTGCGGTTGCTCTACTGCAGGCAAATCTTAATACCTATTCTATATTACAGGATAGCGCTTCTTACAACGCTAAACAGTCACTTCATATCCAAAACCTGAATAAAAAAGAGAGGTCGATGCGGAGAGTGTTTCAGGGTGAGTTTGCGCTTATGTCGACGTCATTCTATAGCCTGGATAAGGAACATTTAGGAGGAGATCCCTCAGCAACGTTCCTGGAGGGTGTTGACACGAAGTTATACTTTAAACACCGAAAGCTCGAAAATATGGCCTATAAGAAAGTTTGGATGCCATTACTTAGTCAGGAAAAGATGACTCTAGCCGAGAGAAGGGATCATAACGAAAAAATAGGTAATGGTGATGCGACATGGTGGGACTACTATTTAGATCATGTTGGCAACGTTTTATTGAACATCTTATTGAGCATCGTGACCCCAGCCTATTATGGGTACATTGACAGGGTCGATCACATCGATGCGTACATTTCTCTATTGAATATTAAAGATGAAATATTGTCTAAAAAACTGCAGGCAAATAAAAATGAAATAGAGAAATTTATTTCTAGCTTTAATGCCGGTGATAACCCGGGTTATTCAGGTGCAAGGTTTTCGCTGGTCAATAACGGTAGTGAATTAACGTATGTGATACCCGGTTACTCAGATGAAAATATACCTTCTGTGAAGCTAATTAAATAAAACACAGCAATTCGGGACATTAAAGGGGAATGAGAATATTTTTTGGGTGAAGTTTGATAAGCCACTGGAAGACATAAATGGATCTGATCTATATGAAAAAGCCCAAATTCTTAGCGGTTAGATCAGTAATGAGACCAGATAACAATTTGATAACGAGTGAATTGACATGAACAAGCTCTTATTTGTTTGTAGTGAAAATCGACTTCGTAGCCCCACTGCCGAAGCCGTATTTGGCGAATATGATGGCGTCGAAGCTATCGGGGCGGGAACAAATGCTGATGCGCAAACCCCGGTAAGTGGTGATCTAATTGAATGGGCCGATATTATTCTGCTAATGGAAAAATCGCATAGAAACAAAATATCTAAAAAATATAAAGAATTACTCAAAGATAAACGGTTGGTGGTATTAGAAATACCTGATAATTACGAATGTATGCAACCCGAGCTCATTCAGTTATTGAAAGCGAAGGTTTCAAGGGTAGTGCGTTTATAATAAACGGCGTTAGAGAATTATTTTTTACTGATAACCAGGAATTCTTGATGAATAAAATTAATAAATTGATGGTGCTGGTTTTTATATTTCTTATGTTCTCGCAGAGTAGTTTGGCCGAGCAAGACAAACAGTCCAGGGCTGATATCGCGGTCGCTAATATTTTATTTGATTATGATTATGGCAGCGAATTTGCCAGCTATCGCGTTGATGAAAATGGTTTTGTTGATCTTGTTATGGCGACGAACACGCCTGATGAAATCTATGCTGAGATACTAACGCGGATGCAAAACCATCCAGATATTGACGATGTGTTGTCATCAAAATCCGGTCCGGCTTGCAAGATAAGTAACTGGAAGCAGTGAGTCTGGTTACCGGTTTAAAATAGGAAAAAATGGGGCTAGATAGTCTGGCCAAATTGATTTTCCAGATAAAGCTCTTCCTTATTTAATGTCGTAAAGAATATGCGCGCCATGGATGGGATAAGTCCTACGCAAATCCAGAGATGTTCACGATGAGACCAGTGCCAATCGCCAGGTGGCACTGGACGCCCAGGATAACGCTAGTACGGACTGTATTTTTGCTTATGTATCTCTCGTCATTAATAAGCTAATATTTATAGTTATGAACGTTACCTTTCGACAATTGAAGGTGTTTGAGGCCGTGGCCCGACACCTGAGTTTTACCCGAGCGGCCCAGGAACTGCACCTTACCCAGCCAGCCGTATCGATGCAGATCAAGCAGTTTGAGGAAGCCACAGGATTGCCGATGTTTGAGCAAGTCGGCAAAAAGATATTTTTAACCCAGGCCGGGAAGGAAATGCTCCATTACAGTCGGAACATTCGTTCTGAGCTAAATGAAGCGGAAGAGGTTCTTGAACAGTTAAAAGGGGGGCAGCGAGGACACCTCGATATTGCCGTGCCCACGACAGCGAACTATTTTGCCACCCGACTGCTGGCGGCGTTTGCTCGAAAATTCCCGGATGTGACCTTCAGCCTGGATGTGACGAATCGGGCGAGTTTGTTATTACAGCTGGAACAGAACGAAAAAGATATGGTGATAATGGGCCTGCCGCCGACGGAGATGAATCTTGAGACCCATATGTTCATGGAAAATCCATTGGTGGTGATTGCCTCGCCGAACCACCCTCTGGCTAATCAGAAAAGACTGGAATTAAGCGATTTAGCGAATGAGTCCTTTGTGGTACGTGAACGCACATCCGGCACTCGAATTGCGATGCAGCGTTTCTTTTCTGAGCGGGGTATTGAATTCAAAACAAGCATAGAAATGACCGGTAACGAAGTGATAAAACAGTCGGTTCAGGCTGAAATAGGGCTGGGGATCGTTTCAGTGCATACGCTTGAGCTGGAATTGGAGACAGGTCGATTAGTCATTCTGGATGTGAAGCAATTTCCAATTCTACGCCATTGGTATCTGGTACACCGGCATGCCAAGCGTTTATCGCCTGTGGCTGAAGCCTTTCGGGAGTTTGTCATGGAAAATGCGGATAAATTCATAACCCGACCGGAACTATGATTAATTATCAGAGTCGTATGGTGTAATGAGAATAATTCGTTATACTATAGGACTTATGTTAGAACTGAAACAACCCGTTCGGGTGTTGGCCCATCTACTGATATTTGCTATTTCTCTAGCACAGATATCTGTGGTCTCAGCTTCGATAGTTAACCTGGAGCGCACTCGTGCTGAATTGCATTGTTTGAACGCGGATGGGATGAGTAATATGGGTTCTGTTACCGCGACTGATGCTCAGTGTTTGCATATGCAACAGCCCGCAGAAAAAACCAGTTGTTGCCAATCTGGAGATTGTGCTGACAATGCCTGTGTTCCTGGTGCCCATGTTTCAACGGCGGTATTCCTCTCGCAAACACGTCTACCGAATCGCATATTTAATAAAACGGCGATGGAAGCCTATGACCAGCTTCAAGTTGGTGTCAGTTCTACCTCTCTTTATAGACCCCCGCGCTAACCTGCTTAAAAACTTTTTTTAATACCGAAATAATTCTAACGATATAACTTTGTTGTGTTTGATTGCACGATATAAGAATTTTACGCTATTACTTTATATATAGATTTTTAAAGTTTGGAGGGAAGTATGTCTATTTTGAAACACATCGCATGCAGGATGATGTTGGCAGGTGTTACCTTTTTAGCGGGTACCGCAGGCGCCTCAGCTGAGACCCTGACTTTGGAGCAGGCCGAAAAACTCGCGCTAGAGCGAGATACGGTATTGTCTATGCAGCGAGCCCAGTCACTGGCCTTTCTGGATAAATCGGTTGCCGCGGATACCCTGCCTGACCCGACACTTAAGCTGGGATTAATCAATTTTCCGACGGATACGTTTGCGCGTGATCAGGAACCCATGACCCAAACTCGCATTGCTATTCAACAAATGCTGCCACGTGGCGATAGCCTGGAAATCAAATCAAAACGAATGCGTACCGCAAGTGTACAGACCGATGCGGCGGCACTTAACAGAGAAAAGATGCTGCTCATGCAGGTGCGCAAAGAGTATCTTGAGCTGCTTTACTGGTTTCGAGCTGAAAAAATCGTTAAGCAAAATAAAGTTCTGTTTAAGAAGCTGGTCAGGATTACCCAATCTCAATATGCCGCCGGCCTGCAAAATCAGCAGGACGTAATTCGATCTGATCTGGAACTGGATATGCTAGATGACCGACTAGATGCAATACGTACCAAACAACAGCAGGTGCAGGCTCGATTGGTTAAATTAGTTGGGACATCGGCCATTAACATTCAGATTGATTCGATGTTACCGGAATTAGCGACGGTCAACTTATCGGCACTGGATCTGAATACGCATCCTAAAATCATGATTGAGGATGCTAAAGTCGACAATAGCCAGTATGGGATTGATTTGGCAAGACAGTCGTATAAACCCTCGTGGATGATTGAAGTTGGTTATGGCTTCCGTGACGGCAATAACCCAAATGGAACGGAGCGCGCCGATTTTGCTTCAGCCATGGTTAGTTTCGATATCCCATTATTTACCAGGGACAAACAGGATAGGCAGGTCGCTGCAAACCGACAGATGTATCAGGCCAGTATGGATGCGCGTGAAGAAATTCTGCGCCAGCTACAGAGTGATTTTGAGCAAACCAAAGCAAACTGGGATCGACTGGAGGAACGTCTGCAACGTTATCGAAAGATTATTGTTCCGCAATCAAAAGAAAATGCAAAAGCGGCGCTTTATGCTTATCAAAGCCGACGCGGTGATTTTACCTCTTTAATGCGTGCGCAAATCACTGAGTTAGAAACGGGTTTAAAACATATTCGTTTACAAGTTAATTACCGACAGGCACAGGCGAAACTTCTATACCTTGCAGGAGAAGAAAAATGAAAAAATTAATCCCAAGCTTAATTATCAGCAGTGTTATTGTCCTGCTAGCAGGTTGTTCAGAAGATAATATGGGGGGAGATTCAGCGGCTTCTGGTGAGAAAAAAATTATGTACTGGGTTGCGCCAATGGATCCGACCTACCGCCGTGATGAACCGGGTAAATCTCCTATGGGTATGGATCTGGTGGCGGTCTATGAAGAAGCGGAAGAGTCCGCTGAGAAAAAGCTATTGTACTGGGTGGCACCAATGGACCCGGCGTATCGACGTGATGGACCCGGTAAATCTCCCATGGGTATGGATCTGATCCCTGTTTATGATGAAGGTGATGGTCTTTCGGTGAAGATCTCGCCAGCGGTAGAGAACAACATGGGCGTACGCACCGCGGTGGCGGAGTACAACAAACTCTGGCGCAGAATAAATACGGTGGGTTATGTTGGTTTTGATGAAAATAAAATTACCCATGTTCATCTACGTACCAAGGGCTGGATCGAAAAACTGTTGGTTAAATCCGAGGGTGAGCGTGTTAAAAAAGGACAATTATTATTTGAAGTTTATTCGCCGGAGTTAGTGACGGCACAGGAAGAATTTCTACAGGCATTAGGTACCAGTAATCGACGTTTGATTACCGCTTCGATGGAACGCCTTGTTGCTCTCGGGGTTTCTAAAAAACAAATTAACGCTTTGAAAAAAAGTCGCAGAGTAAAGCAGTACGTTCAGGTTTATGCCTCTCAGGATGGCATTATTGATAACCTGAATGTTCGCGAAGGCATGTTTGTGGTGCCTAGTAAGCGGGTCATGAGCCTGGCGGATCTTTCTTCCGTGTGGATTTTGGCCGAGGTCTTTGAAAAGCAGGCAGACTGGGTTAAAGAAGGTCAAGGCGCCGAGGTACGATTATCCTATTTACCGGGACGGACCTGGAAGGGCAAGGTGGAGTATATCTATCCAAGTTTGAATCCAAAGACTCGAACCTTAAAAGTACGTTTGCGCTTTGATAACGCCGACGAATCACTGAAACCGAATATGTTCGCTAAAGTTACTATTTATGCGGATCCAAAGTCCGGCATTATCGTTATCCCCCGCGAAGCGGTAATCCGCGGTTCACAAAATCGGGTTATTCTCTCATTGGGTAAAGGACGTTTTCTGCCACAAGAAGTGGTGATTGGTATTGAGTCGGGTGACTGGATCGAGGTCAACCATGGACTCGATGAAGGCGATGTGGTGGTGACGTCTGGTCAGTTTTTACTGGATTCTGAAGCCAGCTTGAAGGCCAGCATGAAACGCATGACCGCTGTACCTGAAAAGAAAATGGAGGGCATGTCCGAGAAAGGTAAGGGCGCTAAAGGCGTGCGCGGGGTCATTCAGTCGATCATGGTAGAACATAAAATGATTAACGTTAAACACGATCCAGTACCTGAACTGGAATGGCCTGCGATGACCATGGATTTTAAAGTTGCCGATGGTATTGATTTAGATAAGCTTAAGTCGGATGACAAAGTCTTTTTTGATATAGAAAAAATGGGTGATGATTTTGTGATTACCTCAATAAAAAAACACGACGCAATGAGAGGTAACTAATCATGGTCGTTAAACTTATTGAATGGTCGTTAGAGAACCGTTTCCTGGTTCTTTTATTGACGGCAATCCTGATTGCCTGGGGCGTGTTTGTGATCAAGAACACCCCGTTGGATGCAATTCCCGATCTATCTGACGTACAGGTAATCATTAAAACGACCTACCCTGGCCAGGCGCCTCGCGTGGTAGAAGATCAAGTCACCTATCCATTAACGACGGCTATGCTGTCGGTGCCGGGAGCCGTGACGGTGCGCGGATATTCGTTTTTTAATGATTCGTATGTCTATATCATTTTCGAAGACGGTACCGATCCTTATTGGGCGCGTTCACGTGTACTGGAATACCTGAGTCAGGTGGCCAGTCGACTGCCGCGTGAGGCACGTTCGGCACTTGGTCCGGATGCGACCGGAGTGGGTTGGGTATATGAATACGCGCTGGTGGATCGAACCGGAAAAAATGATCTGGCGCAGCTGCGTAGTTTACAGGACTGGTTTTTAAAATATGAATTACAAACCGTCGATGGTGTGTCCGAAGTCGCCACTATTGGCGGCATGGTCAAACAATACCAGGTGGTGCTGGATCCGGATCGCCTGCGTGCCTATGGTCTGCCACTGAAGAAAATTCGCATGGCGATTCAAATGGCCAACCAGGAAGTGGGCGGCTCGGTGATTGAAATGGCCGAGGCTGAATATATGGTGCGGGCGACCGGTTATATTAATGAGATCGAAGATCTGCGCCTGATTCCCTTAGGCGTTAATAAACAGGGCACGCCGATTCTGTTAAAAGATGTGGCCGACATACGTCTGGGCCCGCAAATGCGCCGGGGTATCGTTGAGCTGGACGGTGAAGGTGAAGTTGTTGGTGGCGTGGTGGTGATGCGCTTTGGTGAAAATGCCTTGAAAACTATTGAAGGCGTTAAGGCCAAGCTGGAGGAATTAAAAAGCGGTTTGCCCGAGGGCGTTGAGATTGTTCCGACCTACGATCGTTCATCATTGATTAATCGTGCGGTTGATAATCTACAATTCAAACTACTGGAAGAATTTCTGGTGGTGGCATTGGTTTGTGCGGTATTCCTGTTTCACATGCGATCAGCGTTGGTGGCGATTTTAAGCTTGCCGCTTGGCATTCTAGTCGCATTTATTGTTATGTATTATCAGGGTATTAATGCGAATATCATGTCATTAGGAGGTATTGCAATTGCGATCGGTGCGATGGTGGATGCGGCCATTGTCATGATAGAAAACATGCACAAACACATCGAGAAAGAACCGCTCACCGATGAAAATCGATGGCGAATTGTACGTGAGGCGACGGTCGAAGTGGGGCCGCCATTGTTTTTCTCATTATTAATTATTACCTTAAGTTTTTTGCCGGTGTTTTCTTTAGAGGCGCAGGAGGGGCGTTTATTTAGCCCGCTGGCCTATACTAAAACCTATGCGATGGCGGCCGCGGCCGGATTGTCGGTTACTCTGGTGCCAGTATTGATGGGCTATTTTATTCGTGGCAGGATAAGGCCTGAGCATGAGAACCCGGTGAATCGTATCTTGATCAGTTCATATCGTCCCTTTATTAATTTTGTATTGAGGGCCCCGGTAAAGACTCTGGCGATCGCCCTGGCCGCGAGCGCGACGATTATTATTCCCATTTCGCAAGTTGGTTCTGAATTTATGCCTGATCTTGATGAAGGTGATCTAATGTACATGCCGACGACTTTCCCTGGCATTTCAGTGGGCAAGGCTCAGGAGTTGTTACAGCAAACGGATAAATTGATCAAAACCGTGCCCGAAGTCAAAACAGTGTTTGGTAAAATTGGCCGTGCCGATACCGCAACCGATCCTGCACCACTGACCATGATCGAAACGACGATTCAGTTCAAACCAAAAAGCGAATGGCGCGAGGGCATGACACTTGAAGGCATCAAAAAAGAATTGAATGAGAAGCTTAAATTCCCCGGTATCACCAACGCCTGGGTGATGCCGATTAAAACCCGTATTGATATGTTGGCAACCGGGATCAAGACTCCGGTAGGGATTAAAGTCTCCGGACCTGATCTTAAGGTGTTACAGGATATTGGTGAGCGTATCGAGGAAGTGGTGCAGACCGTACCGGGCACAACATCGGCGTATGCAGAACGAACCGTGGGCGGCCGCTATGTGACCGTCGACATTGATCGCCTTAAGTCGGCTCGCCTGGGTCTTAGCATTACCGATGTGCAGGATGTGGTTCGCACCGCCGTCGGCGGTATGAATGTGTCGCAAAGTGTTGAGGGACTGGAACGTTATCCGATCAATATGCGTTACCCACGTGACGTACGCGATTCGATTGAAAAGATACGCAACCTTTCCATTTTGACGCCGGCCGGGGCCAGTATCCCGTTGGGTGAAGTGGCGGATGTTCGTATCGAAGAAGGTGCGGCCATGATCAAGAGTGAAAATTCGCGACCCAATGGCTGGGTTTTTGTGGATATTGATGGGCGTGATCTGGGTTCGTATGTCGCCGAGGCGCAGCGCGTGGTTGCCGAACAGGTGGAGTTACCACCCGGATATTCAATCGCCTGGTCAGGCCAGTATGAATACATGGTGCGGGCAAAAGAAAAACTGCAAATGGTGATCCCGTTAACACTGGTGATCATTATTCTGTTGTTGTATTTAAATTTCCGAAACATCCCCGAGGTGTTGATCATCATGGGTACCTTACCTTTGGCATTACTCGGCGGATACTGGTTATTGTATATTCTAAATTATAATATCTCGGTTGCCGTTGGTGTTGGTTTTATCGCGCTCGCGGGTGTCGCCGTTGAGATTGGTGTAATAATGCTGGTTTATCTTAATCAGGCCTACCAACATCACATTGTCAATAAAGAACGTGTGCATACTCCAACGGTTGAGGAACTAAAAGAGGCTGTCATCGAGGGTGCATTGATGCGCGTTCGTCCAATCATGATGACCGTCACGGCGATTACCGCCGGTTTGTTACCGATCATGATGGGTAGTGGCACCGGTTCTGAGGTAATGCGTCGGATTGCCGCGCCAATGGTAGGCGGCATGGTAAGTGCTACCGTGTTAACGTTGGTGGTTATCCCTGCTATATTCTTTCTCATGAAGAAAAAACAACTGGAAAAACTATATAAATGAAACTAAAGATTATTACGCTATTAATAGCATCCGGGGTGTTGGTCGCAGCATGCGATCAGCCCCTGGAAACTAAAACGGACGCCAGCAAACCGGCTGTGGCTGATCGATATGATCGAACTACCGTTGCGTTACATCGGTTAGAGCAGGGCAAGGCATTATTCCAGAAGAACTGTGCGGCCTGTCATGGTAGTGATGCACAGGGTGCGGGCGACTGGCGCCAGCGCGACAAGGATGGAAAATATCCACCGCCACCTTTAGATGGAACTGCACATACATGGCATCATCCTAAAAAAGCGCTAATGTATACCATCAAAAATGGAACGGCGGCGATTGGAGGTACTATGCCCGCGTGGAAAGAAAAACTCAGCGATGACGAAATAGAATCGATAATATTATGGTTCCAGGCGAAATGGCCTGATAAATTGTTTCAGGCCTGGGTTAAAAGGGATCAGGAATCCAGAAAGCGCACAAGGTAGTTGGTTTTGTTTAAGGATAACGGTAAAATGGCTATTAAGTTAGTTTACTCAGTTTGAGGAATTGTCATGAATTATGGATTTAGTACCACCGTCAAAACAGGTTTTGATGAAGCGATTACAAGAGTAACGGCGGCCTTGCAGGAAGAAGGTTTTGGTGTGCTTACCGAGATCAATGTTAAAGCCGTTTTAAAGAAGAAACTGGATGTTGAAAGACGACCCTATACCATTTTAGGTGCCTGTAACCCGGTACTCGCTAATCAGGCCATCACGGCCGAGCCAGATATCGGTTTATTATTACCCTGTAATGTATTAGTGCGCGAAGAAGACAATGGCGATGTTACGGTTGCCTTTATGGATCCGTCTGCGGTGTTAACCCTGGTAGAGAAAGATGGTATTGCAGAGCTAGCCGGAGAAGTCAAAGCACGACTAAAACGAGTAATGCTCTCGATGGGTTAATCTCTTAAGCCGCCACATCGTAGTAAAGCATCTGTAGAATACTATCGAGTAGTTCATACACTTGCTCATAGTAGTTTTCAATATCGTTTTGAGTGATGCCGACCACATCGAGTGCAGCTTGTTGAAGAAGCGTATCATCATCTTTTGATATCGGTGCCTGTATGTTATTGGCGATGACGTTTGCAATGTGAATAACGGCACAATCAGCTTTAAATTCAGAACACTCTTCTGGATTGTGATGATATTGTATAGGCTCTGAGATTGACGTAGGGAAATGCCAACTTTCTAATAAGGCTGTTGCCCATTCGCCATGGGAGTAACCAAATATCTGGCTTTCGGCATCATAAATATTGATTTCCTTGTTCAGGTTAGCCTTGTTTAACGTTATAACTTCCTGCGGTAGTAATAAAGCCATGATCATTTTACCGATATCATGTAACAATCCGCAGATGAAGAGCCGTTCAGAATTTAGATTTTTTTGGTCAATGGCAATAACGCGTGCCGCGAGTCCGGTGGTAATGCTGTGACACCAGAATGCTTCCAGGTCGAATTGAACATCATCGTGCGGGGTAAACTGAGAGACAACCGTGGTGACAAAAACTAAATCGCGCAGTTGGCGAGTGCCTAAAATAGTGACGGCCATGCTAATGGTGTCGATCTCAGACGGAAAATTATAAAACGGACTATTTACCAGTTTCAGGATGCGCGCCGTGAGCACGGGATCCTGACTGATATAATGGGAAATATCTGCTGTGGTGGAGTTTGGGTCTTCGAGTAGATTATTAATCTTTTCAACGACAGCAGGGAGCGAAAGCAGTTTTAGGTTATTTCCTATTAATTCACTGGGTATGTTCGATGGCACTAGTAGTCCTTGATTTTACGAGCAAGATTCTAAAATGTAGTAAATATAATAGTCTAGTGCTTATATTTATCTTATATAATTATTAGTATATATCATGAGATGTGGCATGTGCTTGTATACGCTCAGGAATTTTGCATTGTTTGACACTTCTGGTGCCGCGTGCTTACTTATGGTGCAAATAACTGTTTGGAAATTAAGGTCAGCGTCCTTATTCAGGTGTTTTAGTAATTTAAAACGTTGAGTGCTTGAAAATCAATCAAGATGTCTTTGATGAAGTGCTGCACAATATTAATTTTGAACG
>ENA-ORDP01000676-ORDP01000676.1-marine-sediment-metagenome-genome-assembly--contig:-NODE-676-length-21108-cov-12.364081_pt1 | contig 21108 bp, 17 predicted proteins | sample MGYA00248627_ERZ508539 | MGnify/ENA primary metagenome ERZ508539 (study PRJEB26208, sample SAMN05571518) | marine sediment metagenome | biome: deep sea; feature: Hydrothermal vent; material... | reverse complement strand
AGAAAAGATTTCTTCCGTTAGCTAACGGATCGAAATGACACTGGCGATAGTTCTGCAACAGACCCTAAAGTTAACGGCAATAATTGTTTGAAAGAAATTAAATTTGTGTGAAATTAAAAATGTTTGTTTTAGAATTCCTGTAAAAAACATTGCTGTCAGTTTTTCCGAAGGAATCACTTTGTGATAACCGACGGTTTAATGTAGCAGTCAAGTATCCCGGCTTTTCCGTGGGAATCCTTGAATAGCCACATTTGTTTTTCGTCAAAGGTACAGAGTTTTAATGTAATCTTTTTTTCCCGGAGTAATAAATATCTCTTTTGTGGAAACGGGATGGAGATGTTTTACTCATACCACGAAACAATTTCGTAAAAACCTGTATTTGGAAATGTCGGTGGAAAACTGAACATCAGCCTGTTATCATATTTATAACTTTTATTAAAGCCGCTTGTAACTCCCCGCCAGTTAAATGTACCCACCGGTCGTCTTATTCTTTGCGATATTCCTCCCAATAAATTTATTGTACCGCTGGGTCCTCTTCTCTTATAATTTTCAGCGCCAAAGCCGCCTTTTTCTACATATATTGCGGCATCAATATTAATTCCATTATTATTTGCACTATTGTCGGTAACATAAACGTTGTTTTGGGCAATAATTCCCAGCAGATCTTCAGATGACGGATCTTTTACTGGGTCTTTATCATAAACAATATCATCATCTATATAGATATTGCCTTTACTACCTCTACCTCCAACACCAATTGTATATTGACCCTTAACTTTGCCGCTTATTCTTAAAATAGCATTATTAACAAATATAGTTCCGTTTGGAGCAAAAGTTTTTGCCGGAACAGTTGTCCATTTTCCTTCTTTATTATCATTATGCTCACCTTCATCATCATCCTCCCTTCCTCTCCTTCTCTTTTTTTTCTTCTTTTGGGTTGAATATTTATATTTTATATTGTCACCGTCAAACTTAATATAAACTGTTTTTTTGCCTGTAATATATGCCCCGCCATTTCGTGCGGCAGTTCTTAAATCTTTAACTCCGTTTTTGGGTAATTTAAGATTAACCCCTTGCTCAAAACCCCCTAAGAATTTAGGCGTTGCGCCTCTTCTTAAATTTAAAGCTTTTTTTGATGTTACCTTACCCATAAAAACCGGGGATCCGTCAATGTTCATAACATCTTGTGAGTGTAATGGACCCCAAACAGTATCCCCAGTGGTCCACCAAATATTATTACCTTCATTTTGAGAATAATATGCAAATTTGGAAAATTTGCTCGGCTGTAAGGTTATCTGCACAGTGTCCTTTTTGCCACGAAAAGTCCCGACAGAATTTATTCTTATTATTTTTCTAAAAGCGTCTAAAACATCAACAGTTACATTTATTTTACCATTCTGATAACTTATGTTTTTATATCCTTTTTTCCAGGATTTGTTTAAATAAATTTGATTTGCTGCAATATTTGCTCCGCTCACTGCAATATTATATGCTGTAACCGTTGCGTGATAATCAGCCATATTAGAGACGGATCTTGTTGATGCAGAGCCAATATTTTTTTCCATTATTAAAAATATTAAGCTAAAACCCAAGACTACTATTAAAATTGCTTTTCCGCCCATTTTTTATTCCTCTTATCTATTACTTAAATTTCTTGCTGTCAATTTAATTTGTCTCCAAAACGCCACGGTGTATACCGAATCCCAGGCTTCGCTATTTTCAAACTGAATATCAATTTGAATTGAACTTATAAGTGCAGGCAAAGTAACCGGACTTTGATTAATTGTGTTGTTCAATGCGTCAAAATATTTTAAAGTAAATTTGGTAATACCTACATTAGAACTTTTAGGTACATCATTATTTACAACACGATATAAAAGCCTGTCTCTTTTATTTGGGGTGTTGGAAAGCTCTGAAGTTGGACCGGTATAATAATAGATAGAATCCACAACTCCATCATTATTTACATCAGTTAAAAACTTTATACTATTTGAGTCCGCATATAAAATAGCTTTTCTGGGGTCAGGTATTTTTTTCCAATCCTTACAATAACCGATTTTTCTAAAATCACTTTCCAATACCTCTACCTCGGAAACCATTTCTTGTTGAACAATTAATTCTGAGTTGCTATTATAAAGCGTACTCGTAGCCGAATTATTTAATCTAAACAAAATTATCAACATTAATCCGCCGACAAGCATTGACCCGATTATATCTATAATTGTATTAAATCCCATATTATCTAAACACCCAATAACTATAAAGAGTTGATACCGTAACAGTATCCGTCATTGATTTACTTGTTATTTTAACGGTTATTTTTTTTGTCCATCGTTTGCTACTTATTATTTTATCCGGGTTTGTATCATTAACATAGCCTACAGAGATTGAAACTTTAAATTTTGCAGACGGCATAGTTGAATCGGTATAACTGTAACCGTTGTAATCATCTACATCATCGAACTTTGAATATGTTTCATTTTCCGGACCCAAACGACTTTTGGTTGTTAAATACTTTTTATTAGTTAATGTATTGCCGATAGTTTTTTCATCAAATGCTTTCTTAGTAATTTTCCCCAGCATTGTATTACCTATAGAAAGTGCAAGTATATCAAATTTGGAATTATACATAGTGCTTGTATTTTCCAGGGAAATGGAATTAACTCTCAACACCATTGCCGAAAGAAAAATCATTGCCCCCATAGTTAATATCATTTGTCCCGTATTCATTTATCTTTTTTTATACCTTATTAATATATAAGATTAATATAGTAATATAATTTATATGTTTTCTTACTCAAATATTGTGCTAAAAAAAAGAAGTTATTTATTTTCAAAAAAAGGGGCTTTTATAACAAACTTCTTTTTTAAGAAAGTAAAACCTACATTATAATCGGTAATTTTTACCTGTTAAATATAAGTTTGTTTAAAAACCGTCTATTTCACACATAACACTCCACAAGTAACATTTACCGATTCGGTAATGTTTACTTGTAATAATTACCGATTCGTTTGGTGCTTACTATGTATTTTACTTTAATAAAAGAAGTTAACAAATGGCATATTTTTTTCTTAGTAGTTTTCAGTACAAGACACTAAACAAAGAAAATTTACTAATAATCTATTTACCAAAAACATAAAGGAAAATTAACATGGGTCAACAACAATTGTTATTAATCGTACTTGGGGTAATCATTGTGGGTATTGCTGTTGTAGTAGGTATTAATTTATTTAATGCCAATGCTATATCAGCAAACAGAGACGGTGTTATTTCTGATTTAAATAACTTAGGAACAATGGCACAGCAATATTACAAAAAACCTACTTCAATGGCAGGGGGTGGAAATACTTTTACAGGCTGGACTGTTCCGGCAAGTTTAGACACCACGGCTAACGGTACTTATACAGCAACCGTAAGTGCGCAGTCGGTAACAATAGTTGGTGTTGGTACGGAAACAGGTGATGACGGAACAAACAAGGTGAAAGCAACGGCTACAGTTAAACCAACGTCAATTAAATCGGTAAAAAATAATTAACTTTATTTAAGATATTTTTTTTATAAGGCTGATAAAATTATTATATTTTATCAGCCTTTTTATTTAAGGGATGTAATATGGTTGAATTAAAATTTTCTGCTGAAAATAAGGACGGACGGTCTTTGCATGGGACATTTACGTCCGTTAGTTTTAGAGAAGGTAAAAAAAAGATATATGGTTTAGCCGAAAGAAATAATCTTAAAATTAAAAAGATAGAAAAAAAAGCTACATATCTTTATAAAATTCAAAAAGGTAATGAGAAGCCTACAAAAGGAGAACAAAAAGCATTTTCAAAAATGGAAGTACAAAATGCTTTAACGAGACTCGGCTTTAAGGTTCTTTCCGTAAATAAAAAACTCTTAGACTTTAGTTTTAATCCGCCTCCTTCGGAAATTGTTTCCTTTGTAAAAATCAGTGCGGAACTTTTGGAACAAAAACTTCCGTATAGTGAAATACTAACCTTGTTAATCGGCGATATACAGAACAAAACGCTAAGGGAAACACTTAGAGAAATAAATAACGAATTAAAGCGCGGTGCCGATAGCCAGGAAACATTTATTAAATATCAACCTGTTTTCGGTAAGTTCACTGCTTATATGTTGGGGCTTGCCTCTAAGAGCGGTAATATGACCGAAATATATAAAGCAACAGCTAAATTTATTGAGCGCCAGCTTGAGTTTAAAAAGAGTTTGAGAAGCGCCCTTATAACACCGGCAATAACAATGTTTATTCTTTTTTTAACGGTTATTTTTTATGTAGCGTATATATTCCCCGAAACGGCAAGACTATTTGTAAAGTTTGGTGTCAAGCTACCACCTATGACAGCCTTTACTTTAAAGTTAAGTGATTTTTTAATAAACTATACAACGCTTGTTACTGTTTTAATTGTTGTTCCGCCTATTATTTTTTGGCGCCTTTTAAAAACTAAAAAAGGTAAATTTTTGTTTGATAAATTTATCTTAAAAGTTCCTTATCTTGGTAACTTAATACATAAAACATTGATAGAGATTTACAGCAGGGTTTTTTATACATTATACAGCGGGTCTGCAGAAAGTATTGAACCGATAAAAATTGCAGCTGAGGCAACAGGGAACCAATACTTTGAGTCACAAATAAAAAACGTTGCAATTCCTTTAATGGTAAAAAAAGGTATCGGATTGACAGATGCATTTAAAGCAAGCGGTGTTTTTACAGAAACAGCTTTATCAAGATTTCATTCGGGTGAAGAAACCGGAACAATTAAAAACACTTCCCTTCAATTAGCTAATTATTATGAAACGGAAACTGTTTATAGACTGAAAAATTTTATAGAACTTATACAGGTTATTATTGCAATGATTATTATGGTAGTAATGATAGGTTTAACGTTGGTCTCTGCCGAAACAGCAACAATAAATCCGAGTAGAACCACATCATATAATGCACATACAATTGAAAGAACAATTACATGATAGATACAAATTTAGAAATGACAGATAAAATCGGTTACCTTCTTTTTAAAAAAGGTATAATTGATGCTGCAATTTTAGAAAAAGCCCTCAATGCAAAAGCAAATGACAAATCAAAACTAAAAAGAAATCTTGCTCAAATATTGGTTGAAGATTTTAACTTTGATCATGATGCTATTTTCAGAGAGGTTGCAATACTATATGCATTCAGAGAGCTGAATATTCAAGTTGATCAAGTTCCTCAAAAAACAATAGAATTTATAAGAGATAAAATTAAAGCTGCGGGTGAACAGGGTAAAGATATTATGTTAAAACATAAGGTCATCCCTTTTATGTACGATGAGAAAGTTCGTGATAAATTACTTATAGCCGCAATAGACCCAACCGATAGAGCAATCCCCAAAATAGCTTTCGGGCTGAGTGTAAAAAAATATGAAGTTATGTTTATTAAGAAACGTGATTTTGAAAAACTAATAAACATAATTCTACCCCCTGAAAATGTTTATCTCCAGGCAATAGAAGACAGCGAACCTGATATAAATATTGCAGATGAAAAGGAAGGTGCTGTTGATGAAGATGAACTTGAAGCAGAAATTAATAAAAGTGCACTTATAAATTTGGTAGAAGGTGCTTTGGTAGAAGGTGTGCGCGTTGGTGCAAGTGATATTCATTTTGTTCCTCAATCCGGCAAGAAAACAAATATCCTATTTAGAATTGACGGTAATTTACAATTGTGGCATGTTCAGGAAAAAACACTGCCCGAAGCTGTTATTGCAGTAGTTAAAGACCGCGGAAAAGGGATGGACAGGTTCGAAAGGGAAATGGCACAAGACGGTTTTATTCAGCGAAAAATTGATGACATTGTAATTCGTTTTAGGGTTTCGGTTCTACCTATGGTCGGCACCGAGCTTAAGAATAAATTTGAAAGTATTGTAATAAGAATACTTGACGACAGAAAGATTATAAAAGATTTGGGCAAATTGGGATTAGAAGGTTATGCCAAACAAGCTTTTATAAAAGCAATAAACAAACCGCAGGGCATGGTAATATTAACAGGACCTACAGGAAGTGGTAAAAGCACAACCCTTGTTGCAGCAATATACCAGGTTATTACACCTGCAGTTAATGTTTTAACAGTTGAGGATCCTGTTGAATATGTTATTGAAGGTGCGCGTCAATTAAAGATCGGCATTAAAATGGGTTTTGACCAGGCTACCAGATCTATATTAAGGCACGATCCCGACATCGTACTTGTAGGTGAAATGAGAGACAAAAAGACTGCAGAGATAGCTATTAAACTTGCAAACACCGGTCACTTAACTTTTTCTACGTTGCATACAAACGATGCACCGAGTGCAGTAGCAAGATTATATAAAATGGGTATTGAACCTTTTCTGATAGCTTATGCAATAAATGTTATTGTTGCTCAAAGACTTGTTAGAAAACTGTGCAATTATTGTAAGAAGAAAGTAGCAAACTTTGATGAAGCAGCAATGAAATCAGCCGGGTTAGATATTGCCCAATGGAGAAATCATGATATTTATAAAGCGGTGGGATGTGAAAAATGCAACAGAACAGGATTTAAGGGGAGAATAGCAATACACGAATCCCTTTATTTTACGAAAGAAATCAGAGAAATTATTGTAAGGTCCGGTATTGAAGTTGATGAAGAAAAAATAAGAATACAAGCTAAGAAAGACGGTTCGTTAAATTTAAGAGAATCCGGTTTGGAAAAAGTTAAATTAGGTTTAACATCATTGGAAGAAGTAATTTCAGCAACAACAATTGATTGACACAAAATTTATAAAATACAAACATACAAATGCCATATTCAAACTTAAAAAAGATTTTAGCATCCATACTATCCCAGCTTCCTGATGTTATCAATAAAGCCGACAGGATTACTCAAGTTGTTGATAATATAGAAAAAATTAATCCTAAATACAGAATTGAGATGAGGAATGTTTTAAATAAACTTCTTATAAGTATGATAGAAAGGGAGGCATCCGACATTGAAATTGGTGGTTTCGGAACAGACAATTTTATTTGGCTACGTGTATTCGGACAAAAGGAAAGAGTTAAGGAATTCCCACAGCTTACCAGTGATGAAGCGACAATATTAATATGCAACTTATTAAATACAAATCAACTAAAATATTTAGTTGAAAATAAAAACTTAGATTTTAGCTATACTTTCCATTATGAAAGGAAAAAAAGAGAAGCACGATTTAGAGCCTGTGCATATTATGATATAGATACATTAGCGATGAATATGAGGGCAATAAATACATTTACACGCCCAATTGAATCACTTGGTTTTCATCCTAATGCCCTTAAAATAATGAATCTCCAATATCAAAAATTTGGTTTAACTTTAATTACAGGGATAACAGGTTCCGGTAAATCTACAACTTTAGATTCTATAATTGATTATCACAACAACAATGACCCGGCACATATCGTTATTATAGCTTCACCTATAGAATATGTTCATAGATCTAATACAGCTATAATAAGACATAGAGAAGTCGGTAGAGATGTTGTATCATTTAAAGATGGTGTCATTCAATCATTGCGCCAGGATCCGGATATAATTGTAATTGGAGAGATGAGGGACCCGGAAACCATTATGGCGGCTTTAGAAGTAACCGATACCGGGCACAAAGTATTTTCCACTTTACACACATCATCTGCTGTAGAATCAATAGATAGAATTGTAGCCGAGGTTCACCCTAACGAACAGGAAAGAGTAAGAAACAGGTTAGCCGATGTTTTAATCTCGGTCGTATCTCAAAAACTTGTGCCTTCAATTGATGGAAGATTGGTTCTCGCTAAAGAAGTTTTAGTTGTAAACTCTAATGTAAGGGCAGCAATTAAAAACAATAATACAAGCGAAATATATATGATGATAAATCAAAGCTCGTCAAGCGGTATGATTACAATGGAACAGGATTTAAAACGATTATATTTAAGTAAAACAATTTCTTTGGAAAATGTAATGGCTTATGCGAACCATAAAAAACGTATGCAGCAAATACTGGTTTAGTTTATGAAACAACTATACGTTCTTTATTAAGGAAAAATTGAACATGGTTGAACTTTATTATAGACAATAACATAATTAGAAATATAAACAGATGAAATTTATTAAAAAACAAAAAATAAATAATAAATAACAAATAAATTACAATGACAGAAAAAGCAAATAACAAACCTAAATATGATTTGGAGGATAGAACTTTCCAGTTTGCCAAATCTGTTAGAATGATAATTAAAACATTGCCCAAAACTTTAGCAAACATAGAAGATAGCAGACAAGTTATAAAATCGTCTGGTTCCGTTGGAGCAAATTATATTGAAGCAAATGAAGCATTAAGCAAAAAAGATTTTTTAATGAGGGTCAAAATCAGTAGGAAAGAAGCAAAAGAGACAACCTATTGGTTAAGATTGATTAATGAAACAAATGAGTTAGAAAACAAAAATGAATTAGAAAAATTGATCCAAGAATCAATTGAATTAAAAAAAATATTTTCAGCTATAATAGAAAAATCAAAATAGAAAGTTTTGAGATTCATATTTTGAATTTTGTATTTATTTGAAATTTGCTTTTTGATATTTGGAATTTAAAGAAAAGAACCTTAAACAATTATAAACAGATGAAACAATATATTTTTATATACTGTGAAGGTACGGATGCAAAAGTTATAGCTGTAGAAAAAACTAAAGATAAGCTAAAAATATTAAAAGCAGCTTCTTTAGAAATTATACAACCCTCTGTAGATATTGACCAAGATATAAGGGGTTTGAAAATAGAAGCCGACGATGATTTATCTTTAGTCGGTTTAAATACTTCAGAACATAACACGGTTAAAAAACCCTCATATAGCAGCTTGACTTTTATGAATGCAGCATTGGACGGTTTAAAATTAAACAAAACTCAGTTTGTTTCAGTTATAACCGAACCCTCGGCTTATTATCACGAAGTAGAGGGTACACCGAGAACAACTTCATCAAAAGTAACTATGCAAATTGCGGAGGAATTGCAGAGACAAAGAAATATTGCAGTTGATAAAGATAACATTGAATATGTACCGTTGGCTGATCAATCATACCTATCGGTTTTTGTAAGCGGTGAAATTGAATGTGTAAAACTTATAAATTCATTGGCTAATTATAACGGAAGAAAATTTTATAAAATCCCTGCAATTAAAAGTGCGGAAATTTCCTTAGCCTATTATATTATAAAAAAGGAAAAATTTTTCCCGGATGATTCTTCATTAATTGTTTACATAGGTAAAGACTATAGCAAGTTGATTTTCCTTAAAGGAAGAAAACTAAAACACATAGGCTCAACTTTAGATATAGGTAAATCAAACCTCCATACTTACGATGTGTATTTTTCAAAAATTCTTTTAGAAATGGAAAACGGCGGTATTTCTTCTTTAGATAATATTATTGTCTGCGGTGAAGATGATTCCGAGAATCTTCTTCTTTCTTTTTATGGAACTTTTCCCGAAGCGAATGTAACCAAGGTTGATTTTAAAGATGTGGATGTAACGGAACTACCTACAGACACTAAAAATATACTGTCATCGTTTTGCGTGCCTATTGCAGCAGCTCAAGATTTCTTTGCAGATCTGTCCGGCGAGCACAAAGGGATAAATCTCTTACCCAAATATGTTATTGAACAGCAAAAGTTTTTACAGTTTGGATGGCATGGTTTTGCAATACTGCCCCTGCTTTTTGTGGCTGCCTTTTTCTTCACACAAAAAACACTTGAAAATAATTCAACGATCAAGAGTCTAAATTCCGACATTATTAAGTATCAAAAACTTTACGATAAAAATCAATCAATAATTAATCAGATTACATCGCTTGAGGGGAAAATAAATAATTTCGGACGCACGCAGGCTATTTTAGATTCGGTTTCAATCGGTACACTGGCTTGGACAAGAGCTGCTAATAATATTTCTTCATTTATAAAGAAGAAGAAAAACTTGTGGTTGACCAGTGTGGCTCTAAGTTCCGAGAATAAAGTAAAATTAGAAGGATATTCATTAAACAAATATGTTGTTACGGATTTGGCATATAGTTTACGTTCGGCGGAATTAAAAAGTGTTTTCTTTGAAACTTTAAGAGAAAAAAATTCTTATAAGTTTGTTTTATCATTTGATATTGCCAACTACAATAAGGCAGGGAAATGAGTAGAAAACTAAAGAATACATTGGGCTTAGTTGGATTGCTTCTTATTGTAATCGCTGCCGGTATTGTTTACAATTATTTTATTCAAGAAAGTAGTATAAAGAACAGACAAGATAAACTTAAAAAACTACAATCTTTTAATTATAAAACAGATGAGATCACTCAACAGTTAAAGGATTTATCGAAAAGAGCAAATGTGCTGGATTCTTTACTTGCTTCCCGAAGATTTAACATACCCTATAATTTGTCATCCATAAAATTTTTCAAATTCATGAACTCTATAAGCTCAACCTTTTCTCCCGTAACAAAAATAAATGTAGAATATGTGGATAAATTTGATGAAAAAGAGTTTACGTATTATGAATATAAAATAGAAGCAAACGGTGAGTATAACGATATATTTAAAATAATATATTCAATTGAACATAGTAAAGAATTGAAGAAAATAAAAAGTGTTTCTATTAATAATATTGTTTCTTCCGATAAAAACAAGATGCCCGAATTTTTAGTAAGGAGTACTATAATTACAGATGTGTACTTTGCACACAACGATAGATTTGCAACAAAAAAACTGCTTGAAAATGATTTAACGGCAAGACCACAATATGATATATTTTATCCGTTAATTAGAAACGAAATACCACCAAACAATGAAGGTTTGTTAGATGTTCAAGGAGCAAAATTATTAGCAATAATTCCTGAAGGTGCTTTTTTATCGGATTCAAAAGGAAAAACATTTTTATTATGGGAGGGTGAACAGGTTTATTTGGGATATTTAACAAAGATTGATTATGACAATAATAAGGTTAACTTTATAATTAACAAGGGCGGCATAATTGAAAACGTAAGCCTATCCTTAGAAAAAGAGAAACAGAAGAAAACAAAACAATAAAATAAAAGAGTTTTAATTATGAGAAAAATAAATATAATAGTTTTATTCTTAATTGCGTTTGTGCCTTTTTTGTCTGCTCAACAATATTTAGAAAAAACACTCAGTCGAAATTATAGCCAAGATGAAGTAATTACTTTATCATCCGCTCTGCCCTTTGACCAGGCAATTAATTTATTAAGTAAATTAAGTGAAAAAACGGCAGGTATTAAAATTGTTTTAACAACCGACAACTCAAAGCCGATTGGTGTTGAAATTACAAATATGTACTATTTAAAAGCTCTTGATATAATTGTAAAGTACGCAGGTTTAGTATATGAGAAAAAAGATGATATGATAATTATTAAAAGACAAAATCAAGTTAAACAGAACCCCAAAACGTATGCTTCAATTAATTCAAGAGAGGTAACTATTTCGGCGGTGTTTTTTGAATCGGATGTTAACAAGTCCAAAGAGTTGGGACTTGACTGGAAATTTTTGTTGTCAAAGGACGGGTTAGAGATCGGCGGAGATTTCGGTAAGGATTTAACACAAACAACCACCTCGAATACAAGTGGTAAAACCAAGATATCACTTCCCAAAGATCAAATAAGCACAAAATCATCATTTGGCCTTGGTGGTTTTTTTGGTGAAGCTACATCTGTTTTTAGATACTTAGAAAGCGAAAATGTCGGTGAGATTATTTCAAGTCCGAATATAACAGTAAGAGACAGGGTAAAAGGAAAAATACAAGTTGGTTCAGATTTTTCTGTTAAGCAAAAAGATTTTTCCGGCAATGTTGTAACAAAGTTTTTTCCTACCGGAACTATAATAGAAGTAACTCCATACGTTTATAAAGAAGACAGTCTAAACTATATTCTTTTAGATATAAAAGTAGAGAGAAGTTCTTTTGCTCAAAACGAATTAACTTCTGTAATTAAAAAAACTTCAGCTTCTACACAGGTTACAATGCTTAACGGTGAAGAAACAGTTATCGGGGGATTGTTTACAAACCAGGAAACAAAGGAAAGAGCCGGGGTACCGATTTTGAAAGACTTGCCCTGGTGGTTTTTTGGACTTAGATATATTTTCGGCAGTGATAAAACAGTCATTCAAAAAAAAGAACTTGTGATTTTAATAAAGGTGGAACTTGTTCCCACACTCAAAGAAAGAGTTGCCTTTAGAAAAAAAGAAGGTTCGCCAATAGAAAATGAAATTAAGAAAAACAGAGACAGAATTCGATATTATAAATTTAAAAATTCAAATCCAGATAACAAATAGGTGGGCTGATGGAATCTATTTTAATAGTTGACGATGACATAAATCTTTGCACGGTTCTTCAGGAAGAATTGGTTACCGTTGGATATAACACAGAGTTTGTCACTAACGGTGATAAAGCAATTGAGTTTCTTTTACAAAAGCATGTAGACCTTATTTTGCTTGATCTAAAAATGCCAAACAAAGATGGCTTTGGTGTGCTTAAAGACATGCAAGAGAAAAACATAAAATCAAAGGTGATTGTTTTAACCGCTTATGCCGATGTAAAAAGTGCAATTGATTCAACCAAAATGGGAGCGAGCGATTTTATATCTAAACCGTATGATTTTGATGAATTGTTGATTACAATAAGAAGAGTTTTGCAGGAAGAATAAATGTGAAAATTAGATCTCGAATATTACTTATAAATTTTATTACTGTTTTCGTTGTTATCTCGGCAATAACCATAGCATTTTATTCTATTATGTACAACGTGTTGGCTGATAAGCAATCACAATTGTTATTAAAATCAGCTAATAATTTTGTGTATGCTTACCAAGAAAATTTAGACAAAGAATTAACGGAAGTAAGTAATTATATTAATTTAAAAAACAAAAATGTAAAACCCCGGCGTTTAGATTTTATCTTACAAAAAGAAAATAAAAGTTCTGATGTTTATTCCTATGTGTTTATTATTAATAAACTAAAACATTTCAAAACAACAACAACAATAACTGATTTCGTTTCCAACAATCCTTTTATAGATTTACATAAATATATTAGTCCCGATGGAAAAGAATATATTTACGGTAGAAGGATAACGCAGGATCATTTAACCGACATATCAAGACAAATTGGATCTGAAATTGCCCTGATATGGAAAGATTTTCCATCCATAGTATCATCACGAATTAAAACACGCAATCATTTGTTTGCCCTTAAGAAGATAACCAAGGAACTTGAATTAAAAAACAACTTTGATATTATTACATCTTCTATCGGTTCAAGTAATTTAGTTGCAACAAAATATAAGCCTCAATCTTTTTCATATAAAAAAGACAATTTACAATTTATAATTTTTACTTCTATTGAAGGACTGACGAAGTTACAATCAAATTTACTATTAATAATACTTATTATAAGTTTTACAGGAATTGTTCTTTCCCTAATATTAACAATGATATTTTCCAACAGAATAAGAAATCAACTTGACGGTTTAAATAAAGCTGCTTTGTTTATAGGTAAGGGAACATTAAATAAAAAGATTGAAGTTAAAAGTAATGATGAGGTCGGTGAGCTTGCAAATGCTTTTAACAATATGATAGATGATTTGAACAAAAGTGAAAAAGCTAAAAAAGAATACAGCAATTTTATAGAGTTGATTAATCAAAACCCTACCCTAAAAGAATTTTCTGATGCAACACTTTCTAAAATTATTAAAACAGGAAATTTTGCAATTGGGGCACTTTACAATGTTGAAGGTGATGATGTTCAATTATGTAGTTCGTATGGTATTGATGAAGATGAATTGCCGTCTAAAAATGTAAAATATCTAAGAAGTGTAATAGCCACAAAGGAAATCAAAGATTTATCTCTTAATGAGGAAACACTTACTATATCATTGGGAATTGTTTCTTTAAAGATTAAACGGCTGTTAATAATACCTATTATTTATAATAATAAAGTTATTGGAATTCTGGAGTTGGGTTCCGAAGGAACCATCTCAGAAGAACTTTGGCATTATTTAACAAGTATTAAAAAACAGCTTGCAATAGGGCTTACTAATGCAAATGCGTTTTTACAATTAGAACAAATGGTTGAAGAATTAAGAAAATTAAATGAAGAGTTCCAGAAACAAAATGTTCAAATAAAAGAGCAAAATAAATCTCTTAAAGAACTTCACAATCAATTAAAAGAAAAAGCGGAAGAACTTGAAATACAAAAAGATAAAGCGGAAGAAGCAACAAGATTAAAGTCACAATTTTTGGCAAGCATGTCGCACGAACTACGCACACCTATGAATGCTATTCTTGGATTAACAGAATTAATTCTCGAAGAATCCACTCTTATTGACAAAGATAAGGAAAGACTACAGGTAGTGTTAAAAAGCGGTAAAAGGCTAATGGTGTTGATTAATGATGTGTTGGATCTGTCAAAAATTGAAGCAGGCAAAATGGATATTAATTATGACACCCTGATTTTAAATGATCTTATAAATGAAGTTGAAGTTAATATAAAGCCATTGATTAAAGATAAAAATCTTTTGTTCAAAATTAATAAGAAAACAAACACTAATATTATTATAAATACAGACGGATATAAAATTACACAGGTGCTTATAAATTTAATTGGTAATGCTATCAAATTTACAAACGAAGGATTTGTAGAGCTTGCAATTAATTTACTGCCGAATAATATTTTGGAATTTAAAGTAACCGATACAGGCATAGGCATATCTGATGAAGATAAAAAAATAATATTCGAGGAATTCAGGCAGGCTGACGGTTCTACTACAAGAAAACACAGTGGCACGGGATTAGGTTTAGCAATAAGCAGTAAAATAGTAAAACTTCTTAAAGGAAATCTTCAGGTAGTAAGTGAATTAAGTAAAGGATCAACATTTACTTTTACACTACCCGTGGAAGTTATAGAAATAGTGAAAGATGATAAGGAGACTGATAAACAAGAAATAAAGAAACAAGAAACAAAGAAAAACGTGGTGCTTGTTATTGATGATGATTCTGATACAAGATATACTGTCGGTAGTTTTTTAGAAACAAAAAACTATGATGTTATTTTTGCCGAGGATGGAAAACAAGGATTAGAAAAAGCAATTGAACAACAACCGTTTGCAATAATTTTAGATGTAATGATGCCCGATAAAGACGGGTGGCAAATTTTGGAAGAATTAAAAGATAACGATAAGACAAAAGATATTCCCGTTGTTATTTTTTCTATTCTTGAAGATAAGCAACTTGCTTTTAGCCTGGGTGCATTTGATTATATGGTAAAACCAATTTCCGGCAAAAAATTAAACTCGGTTTTTAAGAAGCTTGAAGTAACAGCTAATAAAAAGATTGAAACAATTGCAATTGTTGACGATGATGAAATCGAATTTGAAAGATTTAAAAAAGAATTTAAAAATGATAACATTCGAATAAACTATATAAAAGACAGCAGGATAGCTTTTAGTCAGATAAAAGAATCACAACCCGACTTAATAGTTTTAGATTTAATAATGCCCAACATTGATGGTATTACATTGGCTGAAAAATTAAAATCAGATAAATTAACGAAAGAAATTCCTATAATTATAAGTACTGCAAAAGATTTAACGGAAGAAGAGAATGAACAATTAGAAAAAATTGTTGAACAGGTTGCTCTTAAATCTAACGAGCATCCGTTGGATGCATTATTAAAAGTAAGAGAAAGACTTCAACTTCAGGAAAAGGAGATAATACGGGCTAAATCATCAGATGATAAGCAGGCTATAAAAATCAAAAAATCTACAGTGGAAAATAATCCTTTAATAATGATAGTGGATGATGACGCCGATACTTTATTTACAATAAACGAATTAATTGAATCGTGTAATTATCAAACTGTGTTGGCTAAAGATGGATTAGAATGTATGAAAAAATTAAAAGAAATTACACCGGATTTAATCCTGCTTGATATTATGATGCCGAGAATGGACGGATTTCAAGTACTGCAAAAAATAAGGGCAAACAAAAAATGGGAAAAAATACCGGTCTTTGCAGTAACTGCACGCGCAATGGAAGAAGACAAAAAGATAATTCTTAAACACGGTTTTAACGATTACATACCTAAACCCGTTGACCCATTAATATTAACAAATAAAATAACTACACTATTAAACAAATTAACAAAGATAAAAAATGCATAAAATTTTAATAATTGATGATTTACACGAAAATGTTTTTATTCTTCAAAATAGACTTGAAAAAGAAAATTATGAAATTATTTCAGCTAATGACGGAGAGACGGGAATTGAAAAAGCTAAAAAAGAATTACCCGATTTAATTTTGTTAGATATAATGATGCCTGGAAAAAACGGTCTTCAAGTTTGTAAAGAATTATTAGAAGAAGAAACGACAAAAAACATACCAATAATTATGGTAACCGCTAAAGTAGCTGCAGATGATATTAAAATAGGATTGGAAGCAGGAGCTTTTGATTATATAAAGAAACCGTTCAACAAAACGGAACTTATGGCAAGGGTAAAAACTGCTTTAAAATATTCAGAAGCCCGTAAAACAGCATTGGATTCAGAAAAGAGAAATATGTTTGCCGCTACTGTTGTTACTGCAAATCACAAAATAAGGCAGCCTTTAACCTTGTTGAATTTAACCTCGGCAGCTATAAAAAGAGAGTTGGAAAAAGATGAAATATCAAAGGAAGTTGTTTTAAAAAAGATAAACTTTTTAGAAATAGCAGTAAAAGAAATAAATGAAGTTTTAAAACAATTGCAAAACATTAAAGATCCTGTATTTTCAGAATATGCCAACGATATACAAATGATAGATGTGGATAATGAAAACGGGAAGTAATTAAATTAATTCTTCAATGAGATTAAGCATAACGTTAAACTCATAAGGTTTGGTTAATATCTTTGTTACACCTTTCTTTTTCCAATTTAAGTTTTCTTCAAATGCCATACTTCCGGAAGATAAAACGACAGGTATTTTAAAACCAAGTTTACGTATTTCTTCGCTGCACGTCAGCCCATCCATATCAGGCATACTGTAATCAATTATTATCATATCAACTACAATTTCTTCTTTTAAAACTCTAAGAACTTCAAGACCGTTATCAACCATTATTACATTGTAACCAACAGATTCTAATAAATCAGAAAGAAGTTCTTTTAACATTGGTTCATCATCAGCTAAAAGAATAATCTTTTCCGATTTACTTTTCTTATTTGTTTTGGTCGGCTCAAAAACGGGAAGATAAACATCAAAAGTAGCACCCTCATTTTTTTTGCTCGAGACTATTATTTCACCTTTTAAAGCCTTTATTATTCCGTATGTAACATAAAGTCCCAAACCTGAACCGGTATCCTTTTCTTTAGTAGAAAAATAAGGATCGAATATTTTTAAAAGATTTTCTTCATCAATTCCTTCACCTGAATCTTTAACGGTTATCCAAACATAGTTGCCCATGTTTAAAAGAGGATAATCAGGCCTGTTCTTTTTTCCGATATTAAGTTTTTTTGCAGATATGTTAATAGTTCCTTTCTTGTCTATTGCTTCTTTTGCATTTACACATAAATTTAAAAAAACTTGATATACTTCAACGGCATTTCCCAGAACATCGGGTAAATTTTCATCAATATCAGTTTTGATGTCTATGCCTTTGGAAAAAGTACTTGATATAACTTTTACCAACTCACCCAATACATATGTCGGTTTTATAATTTCTTTTCTTTTTGCAGTCGGTTTCCCGTATGATAAAAGTCCCTTTGTTAAATCTCTTGCTCTAATTGAACACTGTTCAATATTATTTACCAATTTTGTAAACTTGGGTTCATCCGGCAATCTCTTTTTTAATAAGTCCACGCTACCGAAAATTCCGGATAGAAGGTTATTAAAATCGTGCGCCATTCCGCTGCTCAGTTTTCCTATGGTTTCTAATTTTTGGGCTTGCAGTAATCTTTTTTCCAGAGCAACATTAAGATTTTTTGTATTTATACTGCTTATTCCAAAAGCAAGCAACGAAGCAAATTGAGTTGTTGTAGTAACGTCAAACTTAGAAAACCCACCCTTCTTTTTACCGGTGATAAGAGTTGCTAAGAGCTTATTGTCAAACAAACAAGGCGTTATTAAAATTGTAGAACTATGGAATAGATCGTTTAAGGTTTTGCCGATATTATTTTGTTCTTTAGTCCCGATTAAGGGCTTTGAATTAGTAACGAGCCATTTATTAATAAAGGATAAATTAGCCTTAATTTCTTTTTCAAAATCATTAATATGATCCAGGTTTTTATTTGGATCATATTTTGTGGGGCTTAATTTATTATCTTGATTGTTATGATATATAACACCGAAGAACCCATTGCAGTTTTCAACTGTTCTTATTAAAATTTCTTTGGCAATAACCTGGATGGAGTTTTCTTTAACTAATAGGGTTAAAACATTTTGAAGTTCTTCTTGGAAACGAATATTTTGTTTCAAAATATCGCTTTCATTTTCCAAACTATCAACCTGATTAAGCATAGAATTATATTATTGTTGTGTTAAAGAGTATTTTCTAATTTTGGAATATAATGTTTTGATGCTTATACCAAGCTTGTATGCAGTTGTAGCTCTATCCCATCCGTAGAAATCCAATGCTTTTACAAGATGAATTTTTTCTACCTCTTCCATAGGTAGAACATCCGTCATTTCATCACCTGTGTTAGAATATTGATTTTTTTTATTAGTAACAGGTAAATTTAAATCTTCCGGTTTTATGATATCATCAGAAGCAAAAATTATAGCTCTTTCTATTATATGATCTAATTCCCTAACATTACCGGGGAAAGAGTAATTGATTAAAAGTGCCTCGGTATCCGGTGCAAGACGTTTTGGAGATCTTATAGGTGATTTAATTTCCAAAAAATGATTTGCAAGCAAAAGTATATCTTCCTTTCTTTCACGTAAAGGCGGTAATGTTAAAGTTATCACATTTAATCTAAAAAGAAGGTCTCTTCTAAAATTGTTACTTTCAATTTCTTCAAGAAGTTTTTTATTAGTAGCACCTATAACTCTTACATCGGATGAAAAATTTGAAACGCTACCGATTCTTCTGTACTCACCGCTTTCAAGAAAACGTAAAAGTTTTGGTTGAAGTGTAATGCTCATTTCACCTATCTCATCTAAAAACAAAGTTCCCCCGTCTGCTATTTCAACCAGACCCTGTTTGCTTGTTTTTGCATCTGTAAAAGCCCCTCTTTCGTGACCGAATAATTCGCTCTCAATTAATTGATCGGGAAGTGATGCACAATTTATAACGACAAACGGTTTTTCGCTCCTTGGTGAATTTCTGTGGACATATTCTGCAAGCAATTCTTTTCCTGTACCCGTCTCGCCTTCTATTAAAACATTAGATTCTGATTGTGCGGATTTGTTGGCGAGTGTGATTACTTTTAGAATTTCTTTACTTGTACCGATAATGTCACTTTGAATATTTTTATTTATTTGCTCTTCTAATATTGTGGTTTTTACAAGAAGGTTTTTATGGTCTATTGCACGGTTGATGGTTAAAATGAGATCGTCAAAGTCATAGGGTTTTGATATAAAGTCATACGCCCCCATTTTAATACACTTTATAGCTTTCTTTATGTCTGATTGAGCCGTTAAAATAATAACCTGTAGCGAGGGGCTATGACCGGACACAAATTTCAGCACCTCTTCACCGGATACCTCATTCATATTAAGGTCCAAAAGAAGCACGTCATAATTCTTACCTTTTACTGCTTCAATTGCATCTTTACCGTCATAAACAGTCTGAGCGGCAAACCCTTCTTCTAAGAGCTGTTCTTTAAGGAGATAACATAAAGTTTCGTCGTCATCACAGATGAGTATGTTGTTTTCTTTTGACATTTATCCTTTGCGGTTAGTAATTTTATAATTTATCTTTAATTGAAATAGATTTACCAAATGCTTATATTTTGCCTTCAATTTTTTTTGGGCGCGTAGCTCAGTGGTAGAGCATCTGCCTTTTAAGCAGAGGGTCGGTGGTTCGATACCACCCGCGCTCACTCTCAATTTTATTTATAAAGCAATTACTTATAGCCATTTTTATAATGGCTATTTTTTTGCTGAAGTAATTAATTAAACCATGCCTTCGTAAAACAAATCTTTATAATAATTAATTACAAAGATTTACTATGTTTAAAATAAATATAGTATTCTATAATACAAAAAAACATCATTTATATAAAACAATTATTTAAAATATTTTATTTGTGTATTATTCTTTTCGACCCTTCTGATTTTACTCTTTTTAATATCCGGTAAGTTTTCCTTTCATCTTTAGGTTGTTTCTTTTTTTGAAAACCCCAAACCCATACTTTTTTATAGACGTTTCTACTTTTGCTAATCTATGACAGCGATTCAGAATCTAATTTTTCAAATGTAGAGCGAATCTCCTGATTCGCTAAATAATGTATAAATTTAATTAGTCGGCTTTCCGTAGACTTTCCGTAGACTTCGTCTCCGAGACGAGCGTCTCCGAGATGAGCCGCAAAAACATTATTATATAATTATATTAGTTATACGCATAATTTCAGCAAGAAAAGCCACTAAATCTGAATGTAAATACTATAACGAGGTAAAATAAAATGAAACAAGAATATGATTTTTCCCAATCCATTAAAAATCCTTATACAAAAAAGCTAAAGAAGCAAATATCAATTCGTATTGAAAACGAAACAATAGAATATTTTAAAGAACTAGCTTCAAGAACAGGAATTCCTTATCAAAATTTAATGAATATGTTTTTGCACGAATGTGCTAAAAAAAAATGAGACCAAATATTCAATGGCAATAAATTCAACATCTAACGGCTTAGGAAATAACACAACAGAATTAGTTTAATGTTTGTTCGGTTAACCATTCTATTCTCAAAATTCTATGCAGACAAAGTTTAATATCGCAAGCCGTAACACAGCTTCAAAATATTTCAACAAGCTAATGCGCATTGGTATTATTAGTGAACAGAAATTCAAAATGATAAATTATTGCAAAGCCTTCGACAATTGAAGAGTTGAAAAAATGGTTTTAATTAAAGT
>ENA-ORDP01000675-ORDP01000675.1-marine-sediment-metagenome-genome-assembly--contig:-NODE-675-length-21147-cov-4.468377_pt1 | contig 21147 bp, 26 predicted proteins | sample MGYA00248627_ERZ508539 | MGnify/ENA primary metagenome ERZ508539 (study PRJEB26208, sample SAMN05571518) | marine sediment metagenome | biome: deep sea; feature: Hydrothermal vent; material... | reverse complement strand
CAAGGCGGCAGCATATAGATTTAATTAATGCCATAATCAGTAATAATTATGAGCCACTTTCCTGCTGATTATTTCAAAAAACAAATCAAAAAACGGTGAAACTTCAGTTATCTTATTTGAAAATTCAGGATTGCATTTCAACTGTATTTGCAAAAATGGTCAAGGATTTTTATAGTGTCCCACTGTAATTAAAACGTCTTGCAGAGAAATTGATTATGGCTCAACTCAGCATCGGTCTACCGAAAATGCGGGTGGAAGTTGGAGAACGGCGCGATTTCCTGCCCGATTTCGTCGCCATGTTACTGGCAACTGGAGCAAATGTAGTGGTGGAAGAGGGCGTGGGTGCGGGCATGACTCTAGGACCAGATGCCTACCGCAGGGTTGCCCCCGGTGTTGTCTTCGGCAGCCACGCTGCTGCCTATGCCCAGGATGTGGTGCTGGTTTTGCGCTGTCCCGATGACGAAGATCTACGCCGTCTGCGCCCAGGCGCCTGCCTCATGTCCATGCTGCACTACAACACCCGGCCGCAAAGGGTGGCTTTGTTGCGCCAACTGGGCGTGGAAGCCATCTCTCTGGATTCCCTCAAAGATGACCTGGGCCGACGCACCATGGAAAACTTCCGGGCCGTGGCCTGGAACGGAGTCGAGGTGGCCTTTCAGATACTAGCCAAGTGCCTCCCTGACCCCGGTCTGGAAAGTCCTCAGCGGCGACCGCTGCAGGTTACACTGTTAGGTGCTGGAGCATTAGGCAGCGTTGTGCTGCAGGCCGCAGTGCGCTATGGAGACAGGAATTTATGGCAGCGGCTGGCCAGTTCCGGCGTGCCGGGAGTGCAGCTCAGCGTAGTGGACTACGATGTCACCCGCGATACCAAAGCCATGCAGACTCTCCTCTCCACTTGCAACCTACTCATTGACGCCAGTCAACGTCCGGATCCTGGCCGTCCGATTATCCCCAATGCCTGGATCGGCCACATGCCCGCACATGCCGTGCTATTGGATCTGGCCGTGGACCCCTATAATTGCCAGACCGATCCCCCGTCGCTCAAGGGTATCGAGGGGGTAGTGGGGGGCAACCTGGACCAATACACATTCGCTCCGGATGACCCGGCCTTTGACGCTTTGCCCGCCTGCGTAGACAGCACAAATCGTCGCTGGTCCGTCTCCTGTTATTCCTGGCCGGGCGTGCATCCCCGCCCGTGCATGGAACTTTACGCCACCCAACTCACACCGCTGATGCAAGCTTTGATTCGAGCCGGTGGGCCGGAGGCTATCGATCCCAAGGGACCTGCCGAGCATCGGGTGATGGCCAGGGCGCAACTTTCCCGCTATCCCTGAATGCCTTGCTTCTTTTTGCCGCAATGCGTTTTACAATGCTTATAGGATTCATTGAAAATTACTTTCAGATCCAATAATTCACTTTCGTCGCTCCCTGGAGATAATGAAAAGCCCAACAACAACCAGCAATAGCATGGATTACATTGAAATAATAGGGCATTCTATTATTCAACATGGTAAATTCAGTAACCGGATTTACCTGATGAAGTTGGATAAACGGGACTATCCAGATTTGCTACCTAAGTTGGATAACCTGGCCATCAAGTGTGATTATGGGAAGATCATTGCCAAGATTCCGGCCACTGCACAACCTGTTTCACTGCGGGAGGGCTATATTCAAGAAGCTTATATACCTAAGTATCACCAAGAGCATGAAGGCGTTTTCTTCATGTCAAAATATCTCGACCCTAGGCGATCACAGATTGCATCCGCAGAGTTATCAAAATTAGCAAGTCTTCTTTTAGAACCCGATTTGAACAATGAAAACAAACTACCGGAAAATTTCGAAATAAAGATCACCGAAAACCAACATACTCAGTTGATGGCAACAATCTACCAGCAGGTCTTCAAAACATACCCTTTCCCAATCACCGATGCTTCCTATCTGCAAAAAACCATGCAGGAAGGTCTGGTTATTTACTTCGGAATTTGGGATAAAGGAACATTAGTTGGTCTATCCTCTGCAGAACTGGATGTTTCCAATAGGAATGCTGAAATGACCGATTTTGCCATTTTGCCAGCCTACCGGGGGCAAAAACTTGCCTCATTACTACTAAAAAGAATGGCGGGAGAAATGCGGATCAGGAATACCAATACCCTATACACCATCGCCAGGCTTAATTCTCCCGGGATGATAAAAGCCTTCGTCGACAATGGATACCATTACTCCGGCTTATTGAAAAATAACACCAATATTTCCGGGCAAATCGAAAGTATGTGTGTTTTTTATAAGAATATTTAGAGCCTCTTGCAAAATTCTGGGTTCATGCCTGTCAGGTGTTAACGCCACCTTTGGCAGGCCCCACACGGCGGATTACGCCATGCTCTTTTAACCAGCGGATATTGTTCTCTATCGCTGTACTTCAAAGAAAACATCCCCAAGATAAGTTTGTTAATTGTGAAAACAACGTCCCGTATTTCCCCCGTCATGTAAATGAGTGCCCCTCAATGCTTCTTCATGCCTTCCTCTTTTTCTTTACTTGACCACTTTGATTGACTATTATTTAGTAAATGGAAATGGAGATACATTATGAAAACTCTAGGAATAAGCAAATTCAAGGCCCAGGCATTGAGGATATTGGATCAAGTTGCAAAAACACATGAAGATATTGTCATTACCAGGCGAGGCAAGCCTCTGGCCAAGATAATCCCATTCATAGAACCAAACTCAAAAAGCGAACCCGGCAAACTTGCAGATACTCTTGTTTTTGAAAAAGATGTTGTTTCGCCTTTAGGTGAGGAAATGTGGGATGCATGCAAATGAAATATTTGCTTGATACACATACTTGGGTCTGGTGGCACATGAATTCGGGTAAATTATCACAGAAGGTTAAAGATATAATTATGGATGTGGACGGCTATGATGAGATTCTTTTGTCCGCAATTTCTCCATGGGAATTCTGTAAACTTCTTGAAAAAAAAGGCTGGGAATCTCGTGTTCACCAGAGGATTGGCTGGAAAGGGCTATTGATATGCCAAAACTTAAGCTGGTCCAGCTTACCCCCGTTATTGCCTATCGGTCAACATCCTTGCCCCAGCCTTTTCACGATGATCCGGCTGATCAGATTATTGTTGCAACAGGACGTCAGCAAAATGCGACAATCCTAACAAAAGATGAAAAAATTCTTGCCTATGACCATGTCCAAAGTATTTGGTAAGAGTTGGGGACGCCCGCTTTGTAAGCGTGCTTTCGTTAAGTCGCGGAGCAACTATTTTTTTGCAGCACAGCAGGACAATCCAAAATGCATGGCAACCATATGCCCCGGATTTCGTAGAGGTGTAATGCAAATGGTTTCCCAAACCAGTAATACCCCAACAAGTAAAATCTCTTTTTTCTCATATTATAATTATTTTATTACGGTTTACTGTATTGGTTAACGATCCAGGCTATCATCATTGAGCACCTCCTCTGCGCCGAAAGCCAGTAGTTTCTTTCTCATCCGCCGCTGGCGGCGATACATCTGCAATGGATGCGCCACCCCGTATTGTACTTGTCGATGTAATCGGGGATTCAGAAGAATGGTCGCATGATTTAGATGTTCAAGATAAAAAGACATGTCCTGTTCCGGCAAAAATACCATGCGGTGCCCCTGGGTAACAAGAGACTGGTGAAGGCATCTGCCGGTAGATGAAATGCCGTTATCCACAAAGGACAGTTGATAGCGACGAATCAGGTCAGTACGATACAGTGCACAGTGGGATCGAAGATAACGGCCGGTTTCATGGCGCTGCTCGCGAAGCAGAGTTCGCCTGCCTTTAAGGCGAGGAAAATGACGTTGCAGCACTTGTTCAACAGATAAAATCCACTGCCAACGTTGAGCCCGGGTATCCAATTTCCAGGAACCGACGCCCGCACAATTCGATTTCCCCCGGATCTGGTTCAACAAATAATCCAGCCAGTCGCCACGTTTGATCAAAGTATCGGTATGTATGGAGCAAACATAGGGAGTAGTCACTTGTGATAAGGCAAGATCCAGGGCCCGGGCATGCGATTGGGCCGGATCACTGTCCGCATCAATATTGCGCTCCAGTAATGTAATCCAATCAAGAGAGCGCAAATAGGTGAGCGACACCTCGTCCGATGCATTGTCAACCACAATGACCCGTGCCAACTGTGCTGGTGTATGCTTGTGTAACAGACGCAAACACAGGCAGGTCAACTCAGGAGTCCGGTGATTAGGTAGCAAGATACTCACCAATTGTGCTGACATACTACTGGATACTACTTTAGCGTCGGTAACACGCCAGGAGGCCGTTCGACACGTTCAAAGCAGTCGCCAACGAGTACCACCTTTCGGATCATCTTCGAGCACAATACCTTCAGCATTCAGTTGTTCTCGCAAGACATCTGCACGCGCCCAATCTCGTTGCAAACGTGCCTGTTCACGTTCTTTGACCAGTTCATCCACCGCACTTCGGGTCAAACCGGAGGGTGTCAGCACGGTGTCGGTACTCGCGCTGGCAACAGCCAGGAAACGACGTGGCTCCAGTTCTAAGATCCCCAGTATATTGCCCAGACCAAGCAGTAGTGCGGCACGCTGCATAGCCGTGTTCCGTCGCCCCTGATCCAGCGCCCGGTTACAATCGTGCACCATTGTATACAGTGCAGCCATGGCATCCGGCGTATTAAAATCATCCTCCATGGCGGCCCTGAATTCCACTGCCGCCGGGTCGACCAGGGCCATGGCTTTAGGAACAGGAGCCACGGAATCCAGTTTATCTAAAGTCAGGTAGATACGGGTCAAAGCACTACGTGCTGCGGCCAGGCCAGCGACAGTAAAACTCAAGGGACTCCGGTAATGACTGCCCAATATCATAAAACGCAGGATCTCTCCCATTCTTGGCTGATCAACATCCTGTTTAAGTAGTTCACGAATGGTTGAAAAATTACCCAGAGATTTAGACATTTTTTCATTATTGACTTCGACAAAACCATTATGCATCCACAGGTTGACAAACTTCTCTCCGGTAGCAGCCTCAGCTTGCGCAATTTCGTTTTCATGATGGGGAAAACGCAAATCCATACCGCCTGCATGAATATCGAAATGATTACCTAAACAATGGGTCGACATGGCGGAACATTCAATATGCCAGCCCGGGCGCCCCTCTCCCCAGGGTGAAGCCCAACTGGGTTCACCCGGTTTAGCTGCTTTCCAAAGCACAAAATCCAGAGGATCCTCTTTCAGGTTGCCGGGTTCAATACGAGCCCCGGAACGCAAGTCATCCACAACTACGCCACCAAGCTCTCCATAGCGATCGAATCGACGCACCCGGTAATAAACATCTCCGGAATGGGGGCGATAGGCGTAGCCACGCACCACCAGGCTCGTAATCATATTGACAATTTCATCGATATGGGCAGTCGCCAATGGCTCCTGGTCCGGCGACAGGATATTCAGCTTGGCGGCATCTTCGTGCATGGCATCGATAAAAAAAGCGGTTAATGCAGCATAATTCTGCTGCTTTTGGGAGGCTCGCTGAATAATTTTGTCATCGATATCTGTAATATTGCGGATATAGTTCACTTCATAACCAGCCGCTCGCAAATACCGCACCACCGTGTCGAATACCACCATCACCCGAGCATGGCCAAGGTGACAATAGTCGTAGACCGTCATCCCACAAACGTAGATGCCGACTTTGCCAGCTTGAATGGGAATGAATTCTTGTTTGTCACGCGTAAGACTGTTGTAAATCCTTAACATCGAGCTACTGGCCTTCGAATCAGTGTTCAGATGGTTGACGAATGGCGGATAGTACCAGAAAATCGACCCCCTAACCGTCATACAGCAGACTGTACTATGACCCATTTTTTCACTGCCTGCTACACCCACTGCGGAGTTCACTGTGATTGGCTTAATCTCTGACCTACACCTGACAACCGAGAATGACCGTGGCATGGCCAACTTCCGGCAATGCCTCGATACATTGCAACCACAGTTATCCACATTGTACATCCTGGGTGATTTATTCGAATTCTGGGTTGGAGACGATGCCGCCGTCAGACTCGGCTACGAACCGGTAATCCAACGACTGCAGGCACTGACGCTGGCCGGCGTAAAGTTATTCTTTCTGCCAGGAAACCGGGATTTTCTAGTTGCGGAGAATTTTGCCAGGCAAACCGGCTGCCAGTTACTGGCCGACGGAACGGTAGTCAGAATCTACGGTACCCGTGTTCTGCTCATGCACGGTGACAGTCTTTGTACCGATGATCATGAACATCAGGAATTTCGCAAGATGGTAAACCAGGCCAGTTGGCAAGGCGAGTTTCTGGCACGCCCGCAACCGGAAAGAATTCAAATGGCACAAAAAGCCCGCCTGCAGAGCAGGCAGAATCTACAACACAAATCCATGGACATCATGGATGTCAATCAAGCCGCTGTCGACGAGACGATGGAGGATTTCTCTGTCCGGATATTGGTTCACGGCCACACCCACCGCCCGGCCATCCATGAATGGGAAGTACAGGGACATACACGCCGTAGAATTGTATTGGGTGCCTGGTATTCAGAAACCAGCGTACTGCTATTTAGCAAAGAGCAACTGCGCCTGACTCCAGGGCCATTGATTCGAACAGGATTGCTGCCGGTATAGCCATTACCCAATCGCTGCCTGAAAACCAGCGTCCAGGTCTTCACGCAAATCAAGCTGATCCTCCAGGCCGAGCGAGATTCGCAAAAGACTCTGTCCAATCCCAGCTGCCTGACGATCCTCTTCACTCCAGCGGGCATGTGTCGTCGATGACGGGTGTGTGATCGTAGTCTTGGTATCTCCAAGATTAGCCGTCAGCGACAATAGCTTCAAGGAGTTAAGAAGCCGCCATGCCACAGCCTTGCCACCATGAATATCAAAAGAAAGCATGGAGCCTGCTCCACTCTGTTGCCGACCCGCCAGGGCATATTGGGGGTGAGACTGCAAACCGGGATAATAGACCCTGGCGACCCCGGGGTGTTGTTCCAACCACTGCGCCAGCTTCAGGGCATTGGCACAGGCTGCCTGCAACCGTACCGTCAGGGTTTCCAGGCCTTTGATAAAAACCCAGGCATTGAATGGACTCATGCAGGGACCGGAGTTGCGTAACACCTTGAATACTGATTCTCCAACCAATTCCTGGCTACCCAGTACCGCACCACCCAGACAACGGCCCTGACCATCGAGAAACTTGGTGGCCGAATGGATGACCACATCAGCACCCAGTTGCAGTGGCTGCTGTAATATCGGTGTACAAAAGGTGTTGTCTACCGCCAGCAGGGCGCCAGCAGAGTGCGCGATCTGCGCCAGTGCAGCCAGATCGGCGATTTCTGTGAGAGGATTACTGGGGCTTTCGGCAAACAGCAGCTTGGTATTGGATTTGACCGCAGCTCTCCAGGCGGCAGTGCTGGTCTGGGACACGACATCAAAAGTGATACCAAATCGAACAAGAATCTGTCGAAATATCGTAATGGTGGAGCCAAACAGAGCATTGGAAAGAATAACGTGATCACCCGCAGACAGTACCGTCAAGGCCAGGCTCAATATTGCGGCCATACCCGAAGCGGTGGCAACACAGGACTCAGCACCTTCCAGCGCTGCCAGGCGCTCCTGAAATACCGAAACGGTCGGATTGGCAAAACGCGAGTAGATATTACCCGGCTCTTCATCAGCGAAGCGGGCGGCAGCTTGCTGCGCAGATTCAAAAACAAAACTCGAGGTTAAAAACAGCGCCTCTGAATGCTCGCCCTCTGCAGTACGATGCTGACCACAACGCACAGCTAGCGTTTGTGGGCGATAGGGTTGATTTTTAGTTGTATTCATACTTATTGATATCCCGTAACTTCTGCTAAATCAAGATTGTTGCTGCGGCGCTGCAGCATGGCCTCATCACTGCGTTCCAGATCAACCTGCTGCAAATAGTCGCTACTGATGTTGCCGGTGACATAGTGCCCGTTAAAACAGGAAGAATCAAATTGGTTGATGACAGCACTTTCACAACTGACGGCCCGCTCCAGATCTTCGAGCTTCTGATAGAGCAACCAGTCTGCACCAATCACGGCTGCTATTTCATCAATAGTGCGGTTGTGCGCCACCAGTTCTCGGGTGGAAGGCATGTCGATACCGTAAACGTTAGGGAACCGTACTGCCGGTGCGGCAGATGCCAAATAGACCTTCCTGGCCCCAGCTTCACGGGCCAACTGGATGATCTGGGTTGAAGTCGTGCCTCTAACAATGGAATCATCCACCAACAGGACATTCTTACCATAAAATTCCTGGCTGATGGCATTGAGTTTCTGGCGCACAGATTTTCTGCGTGCTGCCTGACCGGGCATGATAAAGGTACGCCCGATATAGCGATTTTTGATAAAACCTTCCCGGTAGGTAAGACCTAAAGCGTAGGCCATCTGCAGGGCCGCAGTGCGACTAGTGTCAGGAACCGGGATAATGACATCAACATCATGATCTGGCCACACCTTCAATAGGCGCTGCGCCAGCATTTCACCCATTCGCAAGCGTGTTCGATGAACAGCGATTCCTTCCACCACTGAATCGGGTCGAGCCAGATAAACATATTCAAAAATGCACGGTGCATGGAGCTTGCTATCCGCACAAACAGAGGCACTAACCTTGCCGTTCATATCCACCAGGATGGCCTCACCGGGAGCAACATCACGGATTAATTCATATTCCTGCACATTCAGGGCCACACTCTCTGAAGCAAACATATAGGAGACACCATTTTTGCCCGCCCTTTTACCGTAGACCAGTGGACGAATACCATGGGGGTCGCGGATTGCGATAATACCCACTCCAACGATCATCAGCACCAAGGCATAAGCACCCTGACAGCGCCGATGCAACGCCCTGACCGCTGTATATAAATCCACTGCTACCGGCTTCAAACGGCGCCCATCCAATACTTTTTGCAGCTCATAAGCAAAAACATTCAGTAAGATCTCTGAATCCGACGTGGTATTGATATGGCGTAAATCCGTCTCGAACAACTCCTGACGCAGTTGCCGGGCATTGGTGAGATTGCCGTTATGACATAAGGCCATGCCAAAAGGAGCATTGACATAAAACGGCTGCGCTTCCGCCCGGGAATCAGATCCAGCCGTAGGATAACGGACATGCCCGATACCCATAAAACCCTCCAGCTGCAACATATGCCGGGTGTGAAACACATCTCGAACCAGCCCATTATCTTTGCGCAGAAACACCCGACTGCCATCACTGGTCATCATGCCTGCAGCATCCTGGCCCCGGTGCTGTAGTACCGTCAGACCATCATAAATAGCCTGATTTACGGGTTCGGAACCAAAAATACCGATAATTCCACACATACTCAGCCTCCGTTACTGATCACAGGCAGTGTAAATCCAGGAGGCAGCAGTCTGCCCAATGTGCCCGCTGCCAGAGTGATATAAGGGGCTGATTGGGAAGACTGCCACCAGATCTGTGTCGTCAAGCCCATCGACTGAATCAACAAACCGGCAACAGCGATGACCACGACCGCTCTGGCCAAGCCAAATAATGCACCTAAGGTACGATCAGGGCCAGAAATTTTTCCCGCTCGGAAAACCTTGTTCAACAGATATGTCAGAAAAGACATCAGCAATAGAACCAGAATAAACAGAATAATCCCGGCCGCTATCGCCTGTAATTGGGGAGAAGTGATCATTGGCGTAAAATAATGGGCAAATTGTGGGCTAAACTGAAACCCGATCCAGATCGCCACACCCCAGGATACCAACGATAGAATCTCACGGATAAAACCACGAAAAATACCTATCAGCAATGAGATAATGAGGATTGCCGCGACGCTGTAATCGAGGGCATAATCAAATATTGTCGGCATATTCAGTTCCATTCAAGAAGGGGGAAGAGTGGGTCATGGTGGCAATATTCTGACCCGGAAAACACAATACGTTCACTTCCTCAGCAATGGGTTCGAGGCGATAAAACTATGCTTGTAGCGAGAGATAGCGATAATTTTATTTTTAATCCGTGCCGCCGTTGATCGTTTTTGATAGGGGCCTATCCATAATCTTGTGAGCGCTCCCTTACCTGTTTTCATCGGCATACTGGCGACTGGATAACCCCGTCTGCGCAAGTCTTTCTCTACCCATTTTGCATTGGAGCTGGATGAATATAAACCAATCTGTACAATCCAACCCGCTCGCTTCACAACCCTTTTACCAGCCTTGGCTACCAAGCGAGAAGGCACTTTTTTCTTTACAAGTTTGCTCTTTTTTGTGCCTTTCCCCGAAACCGGATTGGGGACTACGGCTTTGCCTGGGACGAAGCGACGTGAGCTACGAGCTTTAGCAAGCTTCACTGTGGTTTTTAAGCCTTTTCTTGTGCTCGCTGATAATACCTTGCGTTGTGGTATTTTGACCGAGGTTTTATTGTTCGGCCTCGGCCTGCCCTTGTCAGCCCCGGACTTGTTTTTTCCAGTCTTAGCCACAACTCCAGGTAGTGGTTTCGAACGGGCAACGGGCTTCGTCGTTACCGGCTTCGAATCAGTTTGATTAATGTTACCACCGATTTTGACCGGCACCCTGATGGAGTTTAATACCTGACGGCTCTGATCAAGTTGTACGGTGGAGCGGTAATCACTGTCGGGGATTGGTAACACCACGGCAGCAGCAAAATCCTTTACAGATGCTGCAGGCACCCGTTGTTCCCGTAACAAGCCTTTCAACAGAACCAGTACCAAAGTAATCAGCACAAATGCTCCGACACCACGGTGTAGGATGTTGACTTCTCCGGTCTGCTGTTGGGCGTCTGCAGTCATTGCCAGAACAGTTTATTCTCTGTCGCTTTCAAGGCGCGTGATTATAGCACCCACGACCAGAAATGAACCAAAAGCCACAATACGATCAGTAGCATTGGCAAGTATTCGCGCCTGAGCCAAGGCACTACCGACATCGGCAAACAACTGTACCTTATTCTTGTCAATAGACGCTGGCATCTTAGCGGCGGTTTGTGTCGCAGTACTGCCGCGTTCACCCGCAACGCCGGCAATCAACCAATGATCAATACAAGTGTCAAGTTGCCGGCACACAGCACCGACATTTTTGTCTGCCAACGCACCATAAATCGCGTAAGTTACACCCGGCAATGGATGACTGCGCAGGTATTGCTCCAATACCTCAATCGCTTGTGGATTATGTGCCACATCAACAAGCAGTTGAGGATTATCGCTCAGAACTTGCAAACGACCGGCGATGTGAGCGGAAGTCATCCCGGCAATAATGGCTGATGTCGGCACCGGGAAACGCTGCTGCAGTACAAAAATAGCCATCAACGCTGCCGCTGCATTCTGCCACTGTCGGGCACCGGATATTCGCGGTATAGGAAAATCAATGGCAAACGACACATGCTGTGATCTCCAATGCCAATAATCCTGAGGATTTTTCTGCAGCTGAAAGTCGCGCCCCAGTAAAAACAGCTTTGCACCGGCCTGTGCGGCAGCACCCCCAATCGATGATGGCGGTGCAGGATCACCACAAATCGCCGGCTTTCCGGCCCGGAAAATCCCGGCCTTCTCCCAACCTATTGCCTCCCGGTCCTCTCCCAACCAGGCCTGATGATCCAGACCGATAGAAGTGACGATCGCTACATCTGCGGCAATGACGTTGACCGCATCCAGCCGTCCACCCATACCTACTTCCAGAAGTAATGGCGTAGCCTGCCTGTCGGCAAAAATCAACAACGCGGCAAGTGTTCCAAATTCGAAATAGGTTAGCGGAATGGCACCTCGAACTACATTAATTTGTTCAAAAGCATCACAGATCACCGCATCCGATACCGCTTTACCATCAACCCGAATGCGCTCATTAAAAACTTGTAAATGTGGTGAGGTATAAGCCCCTGGAGCATAGCCGGCAGCTCGATAAATCGACTCCAGCATGGCCACTGTCGAACCCTTGCCATTGGTGCCACTAACTGCGATCACCGGTACGGTGGGTTGACCCAGGCCCAGACGCTCCAGGACCAGGGCCACCCGATCCAGGGTCATATCGATACTGCGAAAATGGATCTGCTGGATGTATTTGAGCCAATCAGGTAGCGTACCTCCCGTCAACCCAGGGACCAAACATGCCCTACCCACCTCAGGAAGCCCGTTTCACCAGTAGGGTAGATAACAGCAGATGGATTTCATCGCGCATCTTTCTGCGATCCAGAATCATGTCGATGCTCCCGTGCTCAAGCAAAAACTCGGAGCGTTGAAACCCTTCCGGCAGTACTTCATGGACCGTTTGCTCAATCACCCTGGGACCCGCAAAACCGACCAGGGCATTCGGCTCGGCGATAATAATATCACCAAGCATGGCGAGGCTGGCTGAGACCCCACCCATGGTTGGATCCGTCAAAACTGAGATATAGGGTAATCGTGCTGTCGCCAGGGTAGTGAGTGCTACCGAAGTTTTCGCCATTTGCATTAGTGAAAATAATGCTTCCTGCATCCTCGCCCCACCACTGGCGGCAAAACTGACGAAGGGCAAGTGTTGATCATGTGCCAACTTCACCGCCCGCACAAAGCGTTCCCCAACTACGGAACCCATCGAACCACCCATAAAACCAAATTCGAAAGCCACGGCAACCAAAGGCAATCCCTTGACTTCACCACACCGGGCCAACAACGCTTCTTCCTCACCCGTTGCTTTACGAGCTTCGCTGAGACGATCACGGTATTTTTTGGAATCCTTAAAACGAAGAACATCCAAGGGACGAACCCGATCACCGATCTCGACTGTTTCACCTTCATCAAAAAAAGCGTCCAGCCGAGAACGTGCTGATAACCGCATGTGATAACCACACTTAGGACAAACGTAAAGGTTGCGTTCCAGTTCAGCCTGGTACAGCATGGCGCGACAGGCTTTACACTTTTCCCACAAGCCCTCAGGTACCCCCCGTTTACTACCGCGTTGATTCGCCTTAATCTTCGGAGGTAATAATTTTTCAAACCAGTTCAACTGTTTTCTCCTGTTCCCTGGCGTCCCATATCAGCACAGTGCACCGCGCGTACCAACGCCTGCAGTTTTTCCGTATCCTTGCAACCCGGGCTAGATTCTACGCCGCTGCTGATATCCACTGCGTAAGGCCGCACTGAGCGTACTGCTTCGGCGATATTCTCCGGCGCCAGACCACCGGCAAGGATAACAGGCAATGGCAGATGTTCGGGGATCCACCGCCAGGTGAATTGTTCTCCGGTACCTCCTGGTGTACCTGCCCGGTAGGTGTCGAGCAACACGGCGGATGCTTGATGATACTGCATACAAAAACTGAATACATCCTGATCTTCATGCATGGCAAGGGCTTTGACAAATGGCCTTGCAAAACGATTACAAAAACTCGCCGGCTCCTGACCGTGAAATTGCAGGCTGTCGATCGCTACATCCGCCAGAACAGCATCAACGTCAGCTTCCGTTGGATCGACAAAGACAGCAACCGTAGTCACGTAGGCACTGACCTGATCGACAATCTTTGCCGCTTCATCAATAGCAATATAGCGCTTGCTCGGAGGCCAGAAAATAAATCCAAGCGCATCTACTCCCGCCGTGATCGCATTCTCTGCATCCTGTTGGCACGTCATACCACAGATTTTTATTCGGGTTCGCAAGCGTTTACTCGATAAGTCATTGTGCTGACTCCCATGAGTCATCGTACCAGGAACCGGTCACCAATATCGACAACCTGGTGGTGGATCTGGCAAACCGTATTTTGCGTCATATTCCACGCCAGTCAAGTACAAACCATCTGCAGGCGCAGTCGGCCCCGCCTGGCATCGATCACCTGATCTGAGTACCTGCTCTATCCAGCATGGTGTTTGCTCACCAGATGCGACCATCAACAAACTACCCGCAATATTCCTCACCATATGATGAAGGAAGCCACTCGCTTGTATATCCATCCACAACCAGTCACGACATGATCCGATGCTGATATCGGTGACGGTTCTCCAAGGCGATTTGGCCTGGCAGGAACTGGCTCGAAAGGCTGAAAAATCATGCTCCCCAAGAAAATATCGGCTGGCATCAAGCATGGGTTGCCGCTGTAGCAGCCGATACTCCCACGTCACTTTACCAGCGAGATAGGTGGGACGGATACTTCGATTCAAAATGATGTACCGATAGTGTCGTGATACCGCCTTGAAGCGGGCGTGGAAATCATCGTCCACCCTCTGTGCCCAGAGTGCCGCAATTCCTACTGGCAAACGCGTATTAATGCCCCGTATCCAGCCATACGGATGGCGCTGTGCCGTGGTATCGAAATGTACGATCTGGGCGCTGGCATGCACCCCGGTGTCGGTCCGACCCGCCGCAGTAACCGACGTCTTTTGATCGGCGACAAAGGATACCGCCTGTGCCAGGTGTTGCTGAACGGTGGCCGTGCCCGGCTGCTGCTGCCAACCGTGAAAGCGACTGCCGTCATACTCTATACAAAGTGCAATACGCATCTATTTCCTTAGCTTTTCTAATTACTTGCTTTTTTAACGGGTATAATTGCCGAGCGCTGAACGATATAATCACGTCATCCCTATTTTCCTAAGGTAGTGTCCGTCCATAAAGGGCGATATTTTGAATAAAAGGGTAACAGAAATGGCCTCCATTCTGTTGTGCTCATGTAGAAAAAAGGGCAACCGCCTATTTTTTTCACATTTTGACATTCACCGGCAATGTTCGGTCACTACAGGACGTGTTGCGCTCTGGAGATTCTCTCCATACTTACTCGCTTGATGGGATTTGGCGTTTTGCTCTACGGGGCTCGCAATCGCCCAAATAATGCCAGATTATGGGCGACAATTGAGGACCAGACATACACCTGGAAGTGGACCCATCCTTTCCAGGTACAGCCGGCCTGCTGCAGCAAGTGAATCAGTACACGAACACTGTCCCACAGCAAACTGCTGTCAGTCGGGGCATGGATCATCGACTCAGTGACCGACCTATCGATTCGCAACAGCTTGCCGGTTTCGATCCCTTACCTTTCGGGCACTGCGTAACAGGAAGGGACTTATCAAAAGCCTGTTCCCACAGATACTGCTGCAGTTCATTGATCCGCTGATAGCCTTCGACCCAACGGATTGATTCCTTGGCTTCTTCCAGCGGTCGAGCCCAGCTCCAGCTATCAAGAATACCCAGTGGCAAACGTTGTAATGTTGTATGATATTGGAATGCCCTACCTGATACGCAGCTCACACAAATGCATAAGGACCTGGCTGCTAGTAGTGTTATGCCTTCAGCTCTCGGGTCTTCCGTGGCAGACATTTGCCTTGACCCTAAGCAGTCCACCGCCAAGTCTGGCCACACAAATTTGTCGCTTTAGCACTTCACCGACTGCACCCCTTCAACATAATCATCAGTGTTGCATGGGGAGCTATTTTTGTCATGGTGGTGGCTTCGCGGGAACACCCCACAAAGATCTGGTCCCTGACCGTCTGTATCGGCTGGTTACCATGGTGATGGGGCCCTATGTGCCGGTTTATCAGACACGTATTGTTTATCACTCCCTCATTCGCGCCCCACCGAGTAGATTTTCCTGATCGTTTTCCAACCGTGGCCCTATCCGGCCATAGCTATATTTATATTCAGGAGAATCAAGATGAGAAATCGAGTTCGTTATTCCCTGCTGGCCTTGGGGCTGGTGGGTTCGACCGCCACATTTGCCGACTGCAAAGATTTGGATGTAAAGGGGGCCTGGTCACGAGCCACGGCGCCGGTTGTCAACGTTGGAGCAGTCTATTTCGACCTGACCAATACCACCAGTCAGGCGGTGACCTTGATCGGTGGCAGTACACCGGTTTCCGATACAGTCGAACTGCACAGGCGCGAAATGAAAAACGGCATGATGGGTATGCGCCATATGCATGCAGTTAAGGTTGCTGCCGGACAGAAACTGGAATTTCAACCCGGTAAGTACCATGTCATGTTGATCGGCTTGAAACATCCACTCAAAGCAGAGCAGGTCTTTCCACTTTCTTTGCAATGTGCAGATGGTAGTCAACGCAAGATCGAGGTGCTGGTGCACAAAATAATGCAGTGAAATATCATTGCTGAATACACGTATTGTGGTAGCCAGGCTGCTGCGGTTGCGGCCTGGTATTGCCGTTGAATTACGGAGTGTCTATCTACGGAGTCATTGCATGTACCTAAATCTAAGATCTATTTTGATTTTACTTGGTTCAATCTTGATATTTATCGGAGTGATCAGCAAAGCGTTGCCAGCCTCATCATCACCAACAATTAACGGGATGATCTTTTCCGAGCCAAAAATGCTCGATGCATTCAAGCTCAAAACTGCTGATGGACAGTTATTTACCCGGAAAGATTTACTGGGTCACTGGACCTTTATCTATTTTGGTTATACGCATTGTCCCGATGCCTGCCCAATCGCTATGCACCAGCTGAAGGTGCTGGAGAAGCGGTTACAAAAAACGGCCCCCGATCAGAAATTATCGTTTGTCATGGTAACCGTCGACCCGCAGCGCGATACGCCGCAAATTATGCAACAGTACGTCAATCATTTCAATCCTGCTTTTCGTGGTTTGAGTGGAGATCCCAAAGAAATCGAGGCTTTTGCGAAACAACTATACGTGGCTTACGGACGTGGTGAGGAAAACACTGCAATCGGTTATGTTATGTATCATACTGATACCATAACGATTATCAACCCCAATGGGCAGTTTGTCGCTGCATTTTCCAGCCCACACTACCCCAGAAACATGGCTCAGGATTTCCTCAAAATCATAAAGTATCCGTAACAAGAAAAAGAAAAGCGTGCCAGTGTCTTTTCATTAGGAGTGCTGCTACAGCACACAAAACACTTTTTCAGGAGCCGTTACCATGCGATTAAACCATAAACCTATTCTTTTTCTTATCATTTTAATACTGATGCTCGGTATTGCAGCCTGGAGAGCAGGTCTCAATTTACTACCAGTTACACCACCAAAGATCTACGGTATGACTTTTTCAGAACCAAAAACTCTTGCTCCCTTTGTGTTGCAAAGTGCTGGAGGACGGGCATTTACGCAAAAGGATTTGCACGGTCACTGGAGCTTTATCTATTTCGGCTACACCCACTGCCCAGACGCCTGTCCGATCACGATGCTGCAGTTCAAACAACTGCAGGAGACGTTACGCAAGACAATGCCTAAACAGCGGTTAGCATTCATTATGGTGACGGTGGATCCTGAGAGGGATACGCCAAAGTTGATGCAAGCTTATGTCAATCACTTTGCTACGTCTTTTCATGGCTTAAGTGGAGACTCTATGGAAATCAAGGCATTCGCTAAGCAATTATTTGTAGGCTACCAGCGCGGGGAGGACAACACAGCTATCGGTTATACCATGTACCACTCCGACTCCATCGCAGTTATTAATCCCGATGGCCAATTCGCGGCAGTATTTGCCAGCCCCCACAAAGCGAAAAATATGGCCCAAGACTTTCTTAAAGTTGCAGCATACCAACAACAAAGAGATCAGAGCCTTTTTTATAGATAAACATATGATCCATAATAGAAAAGCAAGCAATAAAGAACCTGGTCTATTTTCTTTTATAGAGCCCCGGATAGGTAACTCCCGCAAATCCCTCGTCTTTAGTGACGGATGATAAGATGTAAGGATGAAAGATTACAAGCGAGGCAGCCATTCCCCCACGGCGATAATTATCAAGGTAACTGTCGCCAAAAAAGATCGAGTCAAGCAGCCATTTTCATAGTTATCTCGCTGTGATTGGAAAAGAATATTCAGGTCGGTATTTCAGGGTTCTGAATAAAGATTCCGAATAATGCCACCTAAGCCTTGATTAATCACTACCTGAAGTCAAATCGAACCGATGAACCCCTCACCAGAAATGGTGATGCTATTGAAAATTCGTATGTGGACTCCGGATATTCAATGCGATTATACCCGAATGATTGATCGTATCCACTATCTTCAAAGGCTTTCCATCGCCACGGATCGCTCTCCTGTGACTGCCCTGCTGGGGCCCCGCCAATGCGGGAAAACAACACTTGCACGCCTGTTCGCCCAGCAGCATTCCACCCATTATTTCGATCTGGAATCAGCCGCGGACCAACAACGCCTGCAAAACCCGGAACTCATGCTCGGACAACTTCAGGGTATGGTCATCCTTGATGAAATTCAGATCAAGCCGGAACTGTTTAATGTACTGCGCATACTGGCGGACAGGCCGGAAGGCCATCTGAAATTTCTGATTCTGGGTAGCGCCTCTCCTCATATCATGCAGCACGTATCCGAAACACTGGCCGGTAGGGTCGAATTTATTGAACTGTCCGGATTTAATCTCGGTGAGACAACGGAGATACAGAGACTATGGCTCAGAGGCGGGTTTCCCCGTTCATTTCTGGCGCATTCCGAGGCCGATTGCCAGGTCTGGAGAGACGGTTTTATACGGACATTTCTTGAGCGTGATATTCCGATGCTGGGCATCCGCATTGCACCAGCGGCGATGCGGAGATTCTGGACCATGTTGGCCCATTTCCATGGTCAAACATGGAATGCTTCGGAACTTGGGCGTTCCATGGGCCTGACTGATAAAACGGTTCGCTCCTACCTGGATATACTGACATCCACCTTTATGATCCGCCAGCTTCAGCCATGGCATGAAAACCTGCACAAGCGACAGGTTAAAGCTCCAAAAATATATTTCAGGGATTCAGGCCTGTTGCACAACCTGTTAAACATTCCAGACTATCACAGCCTGACCGGCAATCCCCGGCTGGGCGCGTCATGGGAGGGCTTTGCCATGGAGCAGGTTCTACAGGCGCTACGCCCGTCAGCAGCATATTTCTGGTCCACCTATAGCGGAGCGGAAGTTGATCTTCTTTCGAGCCGGATCCGCACAAGTTCGTACCCCATTGTCCAGCACTTCGTAGGCGATCCCTTCTTTCTCCAATTGCCGTTTGGCCTATTCGTGACCATTGAGGTTGACACGTGCTGTATAGGGAAAATAAGAAGAAAACTTGATGAACAATGGTCCAAAGTCTGTATCCACCAGATAGAAGTAATACTGATTGCACAGCACCGTTGAACGATGCAACCAGGGGAAAATAGCCCCGGTAATAGGATGGGTCTTTTTACTCACACGAAAAGCACTAAACTTCTCCTGGGCAACGCCGACATACAGAACCCCTTCGGTTTGATGAAAGTGCTGCAGGCGTTTCTTGGTCTCTTCATCCTTGCGCTGCCCTTTGTGAAATCGAACCTTCTCAAGATCATTGTGCTTGATGAAGCGGTGGATGTCGGCAACAAACGTTTTACTCATTGGAGCCATTAAGGTTGTTGATGCCACTACCGCACCACGATGGCCTTTGAAGAAATGGACAACACCACCACCGGTCTGGAGCATGGGCTGATAGGCATTAATATACATGCGATCAATCCCCTCGATATCCAAAGTAACCTTGTCTTCTAACAATTCACCCAGATTTTGTTCTATCATAGCATTGGCTCCGGTTGGCACTTGGGTGTTTCACCCTCCTGCCGCTTGTTCGGCTATGACAGAAGTATAATACTTCTGATGACCAACCGGAGCCCCCTCAGGACTCGTCGGTCTGAGGCGTAGCCTCGCTAGACCATATTGTTGTCGGTCCGACAGAGACCGTTTCCTTTTCAGAGCGTGGGCTACTATAAAATCGACTCGATTTGACAGCAGCATTCTTCTGCATATAATCTTACATAACTTATTATCGAAGCGGATATTCCATGGCCATAGTCAAACGAACATTTTCGATTCCAGACGATGTCAGCGCGATGCTGGATGCGGCAATTCCCAACCAGCGACGTTCCAGGTTCATTACCCGAACGATCAGTGAGGCTCTACAGAAAAGAAACTGTGAAAAGCTCATTGGAGCCCTGGACAACATTGCTCCATGGGAGCCCACGGACGAACCCGTCGTCGATACCATTCGGAAAATACGTCAGGCACAAGCACGGGGAATCGACGCTAAGCCAAGGCACAATGACTAGAAACATTATCGTCCCGGATGCCTGTGTCTTCGCCAAACTGCTGCACCCTGAACCAGATTCTGACGAGGCGAAAATCTTTTTCAAAACCTGTGCAGCGGTAAACGCCCGTCTGGTTGTCCCGGAATTGTTTTTCTATGAAGTCGCCGAAGTCACTCGCTACCACAAGGCCCCACTTGCCAGAACCCTTGATTTGTTTGCCGTGCATTCCAATGCTATTCTCACTGTATCTACCCCGGATCGTCAGACTTGGTTACTGGCAGAAGAGATTGCCAATCAAGGACATGATAAAAGCGGCTTTCCCTCGATGTATGACAGCATCTACCATGCACTGGCCATCCGATTGAAGGGTGTATTTCTGACGGCAGACCGCAGGCATTACGCCAAGGCCAAGCAGTACGGACATATCCAGTTACTGGAAGACTGGGAAAGTATTTTTACCGACACATAGACCATCCCAAATATTACAGTTTATGGGAAAGTAGATTGCCACGAAAAACACCGCCCCAAAAGTTCTTCGAAAAAGGATTCTCTTATTTCCTAAGGATTTATGAAACAATGAAAGTAGGTTATTGCAGAGTCAGTACCCGACACCAGGACCTGAGCCTGCAAAGAGCAAAACTCACTGATGCCGGTTGCGAGAAAATATTTGAAGAAAAAAAGAGTGGCGCCAGTCGCCATGGCAGACTGGCATTGCAGGCTGTATTGTGGAGAAACAGGGAGTCGGCTTTGTTGTCATCGACCAGGCTATCGACACCACAAGCCCTTCCGGGCGATTGCTGTTTCACATGATCGGCACCATTACTGAATTTGAGAGAGATCTGATCCAGGAAAGAACCGAAGAGGGAAGACACAAAGCCCAGGCTGCCGGGGTGAAGTTTGGCCGCAAAATCAAACTCCAGGATGATGAGCTGGCTCAACTGAGAAAGGATGCGGCTGTTCCGAGAGTCACTCAACAACCACCAGCTAAAGCTGGTGGGTTAGTATTATGGACCGGAAAGTCCGGATACGGGTCGAAAGACCCATTTAGTCTTCAGTTCTGAAATTATCATCAACCTTGGGCTCAAAATGATGCTCCAAATATTCTTTTATCATCTCTTCCGTCAGTTCTCCCGACGTAACAC
>ENA-ORDP01000674-ORDP01000674.1-marine-sediment-metagenome-genome-assembly--contig:-NODE-674-length-21162-cov-4.986829_pt1 | contig 21162 bp, 26 predicted proteins | sample MGYA00248627_ERZ508539 | MGnify/ENA primary metagenome ERZ508539 (study PRJEB26208, sample SAMN05571518) | marine sediment metagenome | biome: deep sea; feature: Hydrothermal vent; material... | reverse complement strand
GATGTTTTCTTTGTCATAGCTCCATCCTCTCAAGAGTTGGAGCCTCCGGCAATCCTGGGGCGGTTCAGTCAGCCGATGTTCCGGGTGCTTTGGTAATGAAAGTCGTAATCAACAACATAAGAGAGTCCCGAGAGCCGGAATGTTTCGGCAATCCGTTGCAGGAAAAATCCATCATGCACTGTTACGGCACCGACCCTACCGCGGATATTCGGATCAACAACACAAAACAAGTGCCCCTTTTGACATAGAGTCGAACTCAGACAATCTGTCAAAGTTGATTTTCCAAAGCCAGTTGGCGAACGCAAGATAACCAAGGCTGGACGTTGGTCGGTCCTTTGTAAGCATCCCTGCAAATATTTAAGTTCATCACCTCGATTTACAAACTCAAGGCCGTCTGATGTTTCCATAATAATTCTTAGTTATCACGCATTCCCGATCCTCTTTCTCGGGTTGGCGGCGCAGATGGCCGAGCGGAGGCTGGCGTCGGAAACATGGGTGTAGATTTCCGTTGTGGCGATGGAGCTGTGGCCGAGAAGTTTCTGGACGAAACGAATGTCCACACCGTTTTCCAATAGCTGGGTGGCCGCGCTGTGGCGCAGCATGTGCGGAGTAATTCGTTTCATGATGGACGTCTCAGCAGTCAGCTTATGGAGGTGGCGTCTGATGTGATCGGGGCTTGCTGGCGTTCCGCGCGACGTCACAAGAAAAATATCGGTCACCGGTCCGAGAAGATTTCGTAGCACAAGGTACTGTTTGATGAGCCCAACAATATCGGCGTCTACGAGAAAGACCCGACGCTCCCGATTCCCTTTACCCCGGACACCCAAAATTCTTGATGGCAGATCAATGTCCGAAAGACGGAGAGAACATAATTCCCCAACCCGGACGCCGGTCGTAAACATGAGTTCCAGTGCAAGCCGTAACGTCGCCCTCGAAAATCCCATAGTAAGAGTAAGGAAGGTTTTTCCCCCAGGGGACATTCAGCAGTTGATGCAGTTCGTCGGTGGAGAGGTTTTTCGGAAGACGCCGTGGCAGGCGGATGCTGAATCGAAGATAGCGTAATGGGTCCTTTTCCAACTCATGTGTTTCCTCAAGCCAGCGATAGAGGACTTTGATGCAGGCAAGGCGCCTCTTGATTGTCGCTGGCGCTAGCCCCCGGTCCAGAAGATTATCCAACCATCCCGTGACGGCCTCTTTCGAAAAGTAGTCAGAAATCTGTTCCGTCTTCATCCATGATTCAAAATCACGAAGATCCTGCCTGTATGCCCGAGTGGAGTTCACGGAAAGACCTTTGTGTTGGCAATTAGCAAGAAACTCTTTTTTAGCTGTTCCAAAATTCATTTTATGACTCCATAAATTATCTGTTGTCCCCATGAGGCAAATTCCCGACAACAGCTAACCGTTTAAAGCCAACGCTCAAACAAACTTAATAGAATCAGATAGCTATGATGGAGACAACAGGAAGACGTTCGAGTTTGCGGCCTGTTTATCCCTGTGGCACCATGACAACGTCATGAGTCGTGGACCAACGAGTCGCTCGAAGAGCAACGGACTAAAACTGATTGATCTTCGCCTCCGCGATTTGGAGTTGCTTCATGACCCAGCCAAATTCCGGGGCGTCGCCTAGGATCATTCCCTGCATAGCGCTATAGTCCGTTTTAATGACGGCGCGCAACTCCGGCTGCGGCATCAACCTGACAGTCCTGGGGACCGCCTCTTCAAATTTCTTCCAGGCCTGACGAAAAGCGATGAGATTATGGCTCCGAACAGCGTCCAGCAGTGCGTGATCCGACAGGGCCGCCATTCCTGTGTCCGCGGCCGTGATCATTGCAACGTCATAATAATGGCGCGAGACCCGATCCCTGTCGGTAGGTAGGCGCTGGCTATCACGGTATCCGCAATGCGCGCCGTGGAGGATCAGCAATTTCTCCCAGTAGGTGCGCTCCGGGGAAATCGCCGTGATGTTCTCCACGCTGAAGGCCCACTCATCGAGATCGTCGGCGATGTAGGGTTTGACGGCGCATGTCTTGTTGGGATCGAGCGCCGATCTGGCCCCTCCCTCGATTTTGATGCGCGGCTGGACATATGCCATGTCCAAACTTGGAAAGAGGGTCGGATATTCGATGAGAAGCGTCTGCCTCTCGGTGTCGTCATCGTCCGGGCTGATGCGGCACCCGTCCACCATGGCGGCGGTCAGCGCCATGAGCGCGCCCTGAAGGTCTCCCAGAATATAGTCGCCGCAGGCGGCCTTAAGCTCATCGAACAGCGCGTTTCGCTTCTTGTTGGAGAGGTCGCTGGCGATAGTCGGGTCGCGATCGCCTTTAAAGCCGAGATCCTCGCGGCAGACCACGAGGTCGATATCCTCAGAGAAGCGTCGGATTAGCCCAAAGGCCTTCGAGAGGGACGTCCCGCCCTTGAAAAGCAGGTTCGGATGGCCTTCGGGGAGGTTGTTGTAGAGCAGATCCAGGACGAGGCAGACCCAGAAATCCTTCTCGACATAGGTCGGCAAGGTGTCAAGGCGGCTTGCCGCCGCTTCGAACACGTCTCGTTTGTCTTGATCCGGAAGATCGAGGAACCGCTTGAACGTTTCCGTCATGCAGCAGCGCTCCGGTCAGGCGCGAGACTGCGTACGATCAGCGCGGCCCAGCCGGGTAGATCACGGCTATGTCGGACGAGATCCTGCTTCACGGCGTCGGGAAGACGGCGCCTCAGCACCGCGACGACCCGTGCATCCGCAATGGCGTGCGGGCCAAGCCACCGCAGAGCCAGGACTACCGGCGCCGCCGGTTTTCCGGTCCAACGCATGACACTCGGGCCTGCATGCCGTAGATGGATTGTTCGCCCGTCGATCTTAAAGGTTTTTGTCGCTCCATCGGTAACATAGCTGGCCTTGGCCGGCACGGCATTGGTCAGGCCGAGCTGGTTCGCTGCCGCCAGGCCATCGGGCATGATCCGGACATTGTCCCGGCGGGCGACGGCAGCGATGGCCGCATCAATGCTGGCGGGGGCGGGGCGATTCAGAACACCGCTGATCCTGGGCATATCGTAGAGCCCACATCCGACCCGACGAAGCTGACCGGCGGCGACAAGACGCGACAGGGCCTGATCGACAGCCGCACGGCTACCGAGGTCCAGGAAATCCTTTGGCGTGCATACCCACTTTCCTCTGCCATGGGCTCTAACGCGCTTCATGATTTTATAAGCTATACCGGTCATCTGAACTCTCGCATGACTTTCTTATTGTCAGAAATATATGACATTTCTCTGACAAAGTCAATTCCTACCTCCAGCCTTCCCTTTGCCCTCACGGCCTCCTCAGGCATGAAGCAGAGCAATTCATAGGTGCGGATTAAATTACCGATCCGCTTCAGGTGCGGCATCGAGATCGCCAACCATAAGCAGGCTGCATAATGGCATCACGCTCGACTGTGAATGACCGGGGTTTCTTAGAACGCTTTTTCGATCCCAGTTGCTTTTACCCACCAGTTAACGATATGAACTTTCTCCGTTCTTTATGCCATCGAAACAGAGACGGTTAAATCCCAGTCTCCTTCCCTCCGCCATTCCCATGATATCAAATATTCTCCGCCGCCTCGCGGAGCGGCCAGAACCGCAGGGTTCTTGCGGTTTTGCGGCAATAGCTGTGTACTGTGGCCCCTTCCACAAATCAGTATTTCGACCTTTTTCACTCTCTCTACGCCCATATTCTCCGAAGGGTGTGCACTTCGTGGCGAGGTACCCGTTTTGCGCACCTAGAAATTATCGTTTAAAATCAACCGATTGCGCTGATGGGCAATGGGTACCATTTTGAATAGCTTTTCCTTACCAAAGGGGACCGCTTTCGAACAGGGGCTTTCCACATCCAGAATCGTTGTGCCTGTTGGTGTAGTCATGCCTTCAATCCGGGATCAGCTGGAACCGACAGCGGTATTCGCTGGCATCATCGTCCCAAGTCACAGCCTCTCCCTCAATGCCGAAAAATGTTTCCAGACGCTTATCCAGGGTCTGCTTGCGCTTCACATTCTTCCTATTGGACAACCCTGAAATTGAACTCATGCTTCCATGTCCATCGGCTAGGTCGCGGAGAAACTGCCACTGTACATCAGGTTCAGCATTCCGACGATCAACCATACCCATATCGGTGAAGTTGAACGTCCCGCTCTCAGACTTGCAGCGGATAGACACCCTATGGCCGTCAAGGAACTTGATGGTTACATCTCCCCATGTTGCCCCGGCAGGCGTTGGAAAGCGGACACCACCCTTGTTCTCTTCCTCCGGCATGGCTCCCGCACGGAACTCGGCCAGGAAGTCGTGCATGGTATCGGTGGCTTTGAATGAGGTGCCGTTTCTTTCCAGCAGGTCGGCGAGGGCCACCGTCCTTGCCTTCCAGCCAGCAAGCTTTTCAGCGAGGCCCAATTCGACGTGGTGGCGAGTCGGGGTCATGAGAATAAACGGCTTGCCGGTCACGCCCCACAACCGGATTGCCAATGGTTCCAAGGCGTCAGTCTCTGTCTGTAGCCCGAGATAGACCGGAAAACGCATTCCGGCGACTGGCTCGAAATTTCCCACATGAAAGACCCTCGGTTGCCCGGTATCAATTACCGCCGGGGCGGAAAGCTCAAGTGCCTTCGCTATCTCCTCGCAAAGCACCTTCTCGTCGATCCGATGAATAACGATGTCGGAACGTGTCAGTGTGATAGTGTCGCAGTTTCTGGGGACATCACCGCAGACGGCGACAATCTCACCATTGCCGTGATCCACGACCCTGCGCAGGCAACCAGCCCCGCCCGGGCTTGGGCAATCGACAGATGTTGCTAACTCACCGGTTGGCCGCAACAACTTACCGACGTGCTCAAAGTCCGTTCCAAGTCGTTCACGCCATTCCATATCTGGTGCCGCCAGCCCAGGCAGGTCTTCAAGCGTAGGCCAAAGCCGCATCGACATTTTCAACGATCTCAAGATTATTTTCTTCCAACTTAGGTGCCGACGCAAACCCACGATTGGTGAGCCACTTCTCAACCCGAACACTGTCCTCGTCTCTGGTGTACATGGCCACATTCTTCGGTCGAATGGTGACTGATCGAGGTGTTTTTACGCTCTCGAACTTGACTGTGAACACAGCACTGGTGAGCTTGGCCTTCGCGGAAAAGGAAGCATCTCTAACCTCCATCGCGGCAAACAAGTCATCCGCCCGGCGTGTCTCAATCTCTTTCTGTGTTCCGCCCCAGTAACGCTGGACCTCGCGCAACTTGATCCACTCAATTCCCTCGATGTCCGTGCAGACCAGGGAATCGACGCCATCCGTCAGAAGAGGCTGAAGTGTGAACTTGTCGCCACCCGGGAAGTAGTCCGCATCACCGAAGAGATGAAGACCGAACGCCTCCCGATATAGGTTTTTCTCACCCTTTGTGCCGGAACGGACAATCGCAATTTCATCCAGGAGGGCGTTGTAGATCAGAACGTCGTGGACCTCAGGACGGAAGTAAATGCTTGAGGACTTGCCGCCATCGTGGGTGCCCTCGCGCCTCAGAGGCTTGCCATGACGCACCAATATCCATGCCTTGGAGTTTGCCTCATCAGGAAAAACGAACACCTTGCTACCGTCGCCTCGCTTGTTCTCTAGGAACCATGCATCAAGATGCGCCTGAATGTCAGATATCTTCTTGGCTGTTGGATTGGGGATGGGATTCGGCCCACCAACTTTTCCGGCGAAGTACTCGAAAGACTTCGGTCGCAGGGCGATCATCTCTGCATGTTTTTTCTCAAGTAAATCACGATCCTTGAGCCAGACGTAGACCGCCACATCTGCCGGACTTGTGTCGGAATCATCGTCCAATGCGAAACCGGCTTCCTTAGCGGCTTCCAACAGCACATCCATTTCTCCCCGGGTGGCCATCTCGTGGACGTAGTAAAGGGCATCGGCCAATTCCGATGGTGTATTCTCGTCCGGGCTCATAAGGATCATGGAGAGTTTACCGTAGTCAATTTCGGCCCCGTTGCCGCTGGGGAGCGTAAGCCCTCGGTCGACAAGATAGGTGGCGAAGGGCTGCAGGAACTCGACCAGCCTATTGTGCGCAATCAACTTCAAGGTATCTGGTTGCGCAAATCGGCGCGGGTTGAAAGTAGCCACTGATGAATCTCCTAAACCTAAACTTGTTGATGGTGAATAGAGCATGATGAAGATAAAGCACAAGAATGTTTTTGGCGAGTCAAACGTTCCTATATTGTTCCTCCGACATTTTTGGATATCTCTCGGTAGGTATTGAATAGGAGCCGAGCATCGCTCGCAGAACCTTGATTGAGAGAGAACAATGTTTAACGCCCTTCACCCGGATCGCATGACAGCCGCCGAACGCCTTGACGAAGTAGCCGCAATTCTTGGCGCTGGTATCCTGCGTATCTGGCAAAAACACAATGAATACAATGTACTTGGAGATGTTTCTCTGGACTTGTCCGCCCCACAGAGCGTGCATGGTCACGGAACCAATGACCACGGAGAAAACCCATGACATTAAGCGTAACGGCCCAGGTTGCCGCCCTGCCGGACAAATCCACCAATGAATTAAAGGCGATGTGGGGGGACCTGTTCGGCACCAAGTCACCGCCCTATAACCGATCTTTTCTGGTCAACCGACTCGCGTACCGAATCCAGGAACTGGCCTTCGGGGGATTAAACGAGTCGGTTGAAAAACGCCTGGAAACCATGTCCCGCGATCCGGCCTACGCCGACCCGACAAAGACAAGGTGTCGGGTTCCCAACCGCCCGGTCGCTGGCACCCGCCTGATACGCGAATGGCAGGGCGTCGAGCACCACATCACCGTGCTTGACGACGGCTTCGAATACCAGGGCTGCAAATATAAAAGCCTCTCTGTCATCGCCCGGACCATCACCGGCACCCGCTGGTCGGGACCGGTTTTCTTCGGGCTCAAAAAACCGGGGAGCAAATAATGACCTCCAAACTCACTCCCAAAGTCCGTTGCGCCATCTACACCCGCAAGTCCAGCGAGGAAGGCCTCGACATGGAATTCAACTCGCTCGACGCCCAGCGCGATTCCTGTGAGGCCTATATCACCAGCCAGCGCCAGGAAGGCTGGCTCTTGGTTCCCGATCATTACGATGATGGCGGTATCTCTGGTGCCACCATGGAACGGCCCGGCCTGCGGCGACTGCTGCGGGATATTGAGAACGGCCATATCGATGTGGTGGTGGTCTACAAGGTCGACCGCCTTTCGCGATCCTTGGCGGACTTCGCCCGCATTATCGACACCTTTGATAAACACGACGTGTCTTTTGTGTCCATTACCCAGCAGTTCAACACTACCAGTTCCATGGGACGGCTGACGCTTAACATTCTGCTTTCCTTCGCCCAGTTCGAACGCGAGGTCATCGGCGAGCGTATTCGTGACAAGTTCGCCGCGTCGCGCCGCAAGGGTATGTGGATGGGGGGATCGCCGCCGCTCGGTTATGATGTCAAAGATCGCAAACTGCTCGTCAATGAAACCGAAGCCACTCTGGTTCGCCACATCTTCGAGCGATTTATCCGCATTGGTTCCGCGACGATACTGGTGACTGAACTGAAAAAAGACGGCTATCGCACCAAGACTTGGGTAACGCAGAAGGGGCGGGTTCGCGAGGGTCGGTCTATCGACAAGGGTTTTCTCTACAAGCTGTTCCGCAATCGGGTCTATCTGGGAGAAGCCGTTCACAAGGGGGACAGCTTCCCCGGTGAGCACGCCGCCATCATAGGCCAGCCCTTGTGGGACAAGGTCCACGCCATTCTGGCGGAAAATCCCAAGGCCAGATCCAACCGGACACGAGCCACGACGCCAGCGCCGCTCAAGGGGCTGATCCGCTGCGGCCACTGCGATTCAGCAATGACGCCCAGTCACACACGCCGTAAGGGTAAGCTCTATCGTTACTACCTTTGCCTGTCGGCAACAAAAAATGGTCACCACACATGCCCGGTGCGCAGCATTGCCGCCGGAGAGGTCGAAACCGCAGTGATTGACAACCTGCGCGCCTTGGTGCGCTCACCGGAACTGATCGCCCGCACCTGGCGCACTGTGAACAAGAACGGCGATGAGATTGCCGAGCGTGAGGTCCGGGACGCCTTGGGACGCCTTGATGACATCTGGAATGAATTGTTTCCAGCCGAGCAAGCGCGCCTTCTCCGCCTGATGGTGGACAAGGTGCTGCTGACGCCAGATGGCCTCGACATTCGTTTCCGGGGTGACGGATTGAACACGGTGATTGAGGATCTGCGCGCCATTGAGCAAGACCATGAACGGAGCGCAGCATGAAACCCGAACTTTGCCGCGATGGCCGCACTATCAGGGTCCATGTGCCCATGACTTTTCAGCGCCGGGGTGGCCGCAAACTCATCATCGCCCCGAGCGGCATGGACGACTGGATTCCGCCCCAGCCCAAACAGGATGACACCTTGAGCAAAGCTCTCGCCCGGGCCCTCCGCTGGCGACGCAAGATAGAGACCGGCAAGGTCTCGTCAATCCGGCATCTGGCGGCGAAAGAAAAGATCAGCAGTTCCTACCTCGCCCGTATCCTGCGCCTGACCTTACTGGCACCGGACATCGTCGAGGCGATCCTTGACGGTCGCCAGCCAAAGGGGTTGGCCTTGGCCGACCTCATGGAACCGTTCCCGGTGGAATGGGAAGAGCAGCGTGAACGGTTTGAGTTTCGTTAGTAATAGAATGTTGACCAATGAGGTCGTGCTACGCTTTCCGATGGTGTGCTCTTAAACAGCCTGCTCAATTTTCCAGGGACATGTTGCCTGAGACGAAAGAACCCGATGAAGGTAGGAGGCCAAAAATCTTGCGTTTGGTTCTTTTGATGCCAAAAGCAAGATGGGGCTATCCTCCCGCTCGATCACTTCATGACTCAACCGCTGGGATAGAGTTCCATCTTCAGATATGAAATCTCTGGGTTGTAATTCATGCCATGGCAAGGAAGCATTGACATAAAGAGCATGCACTGCGCCAAAACAAGAAAACACTTCTTTCCGGCTTGTGCCCGGCAAATCAAACCTAATAAGGTGGCGCACATCGACAACTGTGCGCGGCTTCAGATTAATAACCAAGCTACAAAATTGAGTCCCATGCACATCATCCATTGCCACTACGACAATCTTCTTCGAGTCAGATTCGTTTTCAAGAGGTAATGGCATTTGATAACCGAGCGGAGCCATTGTCTCGCCAGAGCGTAGCCTAGACTTGCGTCCAGTCTCACCGTCGGAAGATTCTCCCGAGTCTACCACTTTTAGGTGATGATGCTTCATGATCGCCTCGTAAGGGCGGCTTCCAATTCTGGATAGGCCACCGTGAATGGTGCCCATTCATCACCCCATTCTGGTGCCTCCATCTCAAAGTCGCCAGTAGTTTTGTTTTTCAAACGCCACGTTTTCTCGAAAGCGCGTACATAAAGTCGGGGTGCTACTCCGACAAAGGGATGAAACAGTACCTTCCCTGCCTCCTTCTTTCCAGTCGCGTTTGACTCCGAATTTGACCCTTGCGCAACGGACTTCACCTCAGGTGGGATCCATTTTGCCGGATCAACCTCAATTGCGTCATCATGCAGATGAACCGCCAGGCTCTTTGGGTATGGCTCAATAAATTGCACTTCGTAGACACCAGAACTGACTATATGCCGCGCGCAATAGTGGCATGGATAAGTCGTCACGAATAGACGCGTTCCAACAGTCGAAACTCCCATGCGACCAGCGGAAAGCAGAGCGTCCATTTCCGCATGTACGGCACGACTGAATTCGATTAGCTGCCCCAAACGGGTCTTTCTAATTTTTTTTGAAAGCTCGGCTTTGTTCGCGATTTCCCCTAAAGCCGGAATTGCGGCAATCAACTCCTCTAAAATCTCGTTCTGCTCGCCATCGTTCTCAATTAGCTTTCCCATCCGTGTCTCAAGGATTTTCGCTGAAAGCGCACCCTCCTCTGCAATCTCCCCCAGCGGCGGAATCGCGGTGATTAGTTCGTCTATAATTTTATTCTGCTCACGATTGCTACTACAGTAAGGCGATGAGCCCCGAAAAGCACAACGGTGGTCTTCAACAGTGCCATCGGATGAAAAACTCTCACCGTAAACTCCCCCACCAGCACGGGGGACCTCATTGACGCCAGTCGCAATGATAGTTCCATCCCGGTCAACAAGCGCGGCCCCTACTTGGCGCGACAAGCAAGCACTACGAACACAGGCCGAGTGGGCATGGTGCATTGCAGTCTCTTCAATCGATGGGCGAATGACACGGTCATGCGACACGAGGCTGATTAGGCGTCCCAAAGGCTCATCTAAAAACTGACTTTGATCAGTCGGATCTTGGTCAGTGTTATCAACGAAAAAATCCGCCTCGTAAAATGCCTCAGTTACATGTTGCCCGTGTTCTTTCTCCGGATCATCCGAATCGCGCACCATAAACGCTTTCACACGATTCTTTATCTCATCATCAAGTTGTTGTGGGGTTGTAAAATATTTTCCAAGAATCCTCTTTCTTCGCTCTTCTTCTTCACACACAACACCAATCAGGGCGAAAGAATTTGCATACGTACGCCGTAACAGGCTGATTTCAGCGGGGTGACGGATCGACTCGATAAGGTAGGCTCGTTTTTCGGCATCTGGTTGAACGGCTTGGCCTTCTGTATAGGTTTGTTTTGTAGCCGTAGCGCGACGTTGAGCGATATCCCGAAGCGCCGCCCGGGCAACTTCAGCAGTATCTGATTCACGCATTAAATCACCGAGATCTTGAAGTTGTTTCACAATTTCAAGTGTCTTGTTGCCCGAACCTGGAACCGGATGGTTATTTTCAGTTGCCCACTGCCGTATCAAATCACTGGCTTTGATCTTTTCACAGATATAGCCCGACGATTCACAAGCCCTCTCTAGAGACGTGATTACCCGGGAACCTCCCGCCCCCACAGGGCCAACTACCCCAAAAAATATTTCTCTTGAGCGATTGCTGCTAATGACTTCCCGGCTGTCTACACCCGGTTCGCTCCCTGTCGCTTTTCTGAGATCGACTGCATTACTCAATTCTCGGGTGCCCCGCATTAACTCTTTTCGGTGGGTATTCGTCTACGAAACCAATCCTAACCGAATATGTTATCAAACCAAAGCAGCCTCATCAAAGGGCGGGTTTTCAATGGTTTTGATGGCATGCTTACTCCATGTTCTGAATCTAACCCAATGGAATTGGAAAAGCAGCGGGAGCGATTCGGGTTCACTGAGTAGCGGCGGTCCGCAATTTCGCGGAAACATCCTCCACTTCCGGCCAATCCCAAACCTCGTCTCTCAGTAAAAAACGGCAGCTGTTCGTAGCCTCGACATACTTGGCGTTTCCCAGCACCAGCGCATGCGGAATCAACGCGGCACGTAATATCGTAAAATCCTCGTTGAACAGAACGCCCGCCAGATAGTCGAAATTCTTTTCCGGCAACCGACGAAGGGCTCCCAGTTGGCGCGAGGCGTTATGCCGGGTCATTCTCCGTCCCTTGATTTGATAGCGCGCACCATCATCACCCACCGCGTCGGCGTCTTTTTCAGAATTGTCCGCCAGCTTCCAGCCGAACGCCTGGCAGTAAATATATTCCGCGTAATCCCCAACTGGATTGTTGGAACTGCGGATTATTTCGCGGGTGCGGAGCTCCTCCAGCACCTTGCCATGAAGGTTCAGGAGTTCCAGTGCGGAAAGCACCGTGATGTCTGTCATGTGACTCCTCGTCGTGAGCTTGTTTAAGCGAAGATACTGACAGGTGTTTACTAGAGGGACAATTGGCACGGTGAATTTTCACCGCCGCTAAAACCGCCTATCAAAAAATATTTCAAACTTTTTTCACCGCCGCAACCCGGCGGTTTTCTTGTATTTGCGCTTTGAACGGCGCCGCACCGGCGCTGTTAATTCTGCCTCTCGGTGAGTTTTCGCGAGTCGCGAGTGACCGGGCCTTGAGCCCGCCACCCGGACAAAGGCGAAAATCATGGAGTCCAAAAACCGTTATGACGGCATTGAAGCGTATGCCGTGACCAAAATCCGTTTCCAGGCCCGCCAACTGTCCCGCACCCGGGCCTTATCTGCGTCAGACGTCGAGGATATCGAACAAAGCCTGATGCTCGACCTGCTCAGGAGGATGCCTGCGTTCGACCCTTCCAAATCGAGCAAGAACACCTTCATCTCCCGTGTCGTCGAAAACCACGCGGCGACTTTGATCAAAGCCGCGCGGGCCGATAAACGTGGCGCGACCATCAGGCACGAAAGCCTCCACAGCGTCATTCACGATGGCGTTGGCGAGCCCATTGAACTGGGCGACACCATTCCCACCGAAAGCGGCCTGTGGCACGCGACCGGGCGTGACTGGGACGAGGTTGCCGACCTGCGTCACGACCTGGCGCACGCCATGGGCGATCTGCCATCGAACCTTGTCACCCTGTGTCGCCGACTGGCCGTCGGGACCGTGACAGAGGTTTCCCGCGCCACCGGCATGTCCCGTCCCTCGATCTATGACGGCATCGCCAAGATACGGGCTGCCCTGAAGAAAACTGGGTTTGACGATTATCGCTGACCCTTCCGACGATTCCGCGAGCGGCTCGGTATGTATCGATTAGAGGCCAAAAACAGCCGGGCCCTCGCGTGAATACAAAACCTTCGGGAAATAGCGCGACGGCTTTGCTCCTTGGCCGCGCAAGGCCCGGTGGCCCTGACATTAGACGACACGGAGTACTTTTTATGAAGCTAACGAACATTCAACGATTTCCGGTCCGGAAAAGGATCACAGAAATTGATTTCTGCGCCTGGCTTGGCCAGGCGGAACCCGGCGACACCTTCGAATACCACCGTGGTTTCCTCGGTGTCGACCTGACGCCATTCGGCAATCCCATGAGTTCAAGAACCCGGGCGGAACTCGCCCGCACCAGCGCTCGGGCCTACGACGTGGCGGAACGTGGCTTCGTACATCTGGTTCAACGCAGGTTGGGCCCGGACGTCTTCAGCTATCTCGCTATTGCCCGCCCGGTTCCCGACCACACGCCCGTCTCTTTTGAGACCCTGATGTCCGAGGAGGCCGCCTGATGCTCACGCTCACCAGTTCCACCCTCCCATTTCCCCTGAACTACGAGGTGTAATCATGACCGCCAAAACCAAACTTGACCGCTTGCGCGAGGACAACTGCTTTCTCGCCGATATTCCCGACACCATTCGCATCCCGGCGCTGGGCCAGTGCCAGGACGAAGTAAGCAAACCCATTGAGACGGCGTCAATCGACGACATCGCCTTCGCCCAGTTGGCGCTCCAGACCCGGGCCTCCGCCCTCTACGGCGAGATTGACGCGCTGCGTCGGATCTACGACATGGCGCGCAAGAACGGCGCGCTCGGCGCGGACAACGCGCTGGACGCTGTTTCCGACGGAAAGGCGGGCAAGTGATGAGCCTTAAAATCATCACCGCAGACGAACGCCTGTCCGGCGCGGCCACCAAAACCACCATGGCAATCTTTGGCCCCACCGGTGCCGGAAAAACCTCACTGCTTAAAACCCTGCCTCCCACCGAGACCCTGTGTCTCGATTTTGAAGCCGGTATGAAATCGGTCCAGGACTGGAAAGGCGAGAGCATCTCCATCAGGGCGTTTACAGACGCCATCGACATCGCTTGCCTGATCGGCGGCGTTAATCCGGCGGCGGATCCAAACGGGTTTTACTCCGAGGGCCATTACCGGCACCTGAGTCAGACCTATCCGGAGCTGGTTCAGATGATCAATGACAAGCGGATTATCTTTGTTGATTCCATCACCGACCTGACCCGCCAGGCCATGGCCTGGGCCAAGACCCAACCGCAGGCTGTTTCCGAGAAAACCGGCAAGCCCGATATTCGGGGCGCATACGGCCTGCTCGCCAGTGAGGTCATCGGGCTTTTGAAGCACCTGCAGCATGCGCCCGGCAAAACGGTGATCTTCGTCGGTATACTTGAAAAAATCATCGATGAGTTCAATCGCACCAACTGGCAGCCGCAGATGGAGGGTGGCAAGGCCGCCCGCGAACTACCCGGCATTGTCGATCAGGTTTTAACCCTGAGCCTGTTTGCTCCTGAAGAAGATGGCTGGCGGCACGATCCGGAAAAAGCCCAGGAACGACGTCTTGTTTGCCAATCCGGCAATCCCTTCGGCCTGCCCGCCAAGGATCGCTCCGGTCGCCTCGATGTGACCGAGCCTGCCGACCTTGGTGCTCTTCTCTCCAAAATCAACTCAACCAAATAAGGATAAGATCATGACCTTCGATATGAACGACGCCGAACCGCAAAAAACCGGCGACCTGATTCCCGACGGCAGTTTTGCCAAGATCACCATGGCCATCCGTCCCGGCAATGTGGACGGACAGAGCGAGATCGACCAAGGGCTGCTCAAAGCCTCCAACAGCCCCGGCAGCGATGTCCTGATGCTGGACGCTGAGTTCACCGTGGTCGAGGGACCGCACGCCAAGCGCAAGTTTTGGCAAATGTTCACGGTGTCCGGCGGCAAGGTCGATGAGAACGGTGTGTCCATTGGCTGGAAAATCTCCAAGAGCACTCTCCGGGCCATGATCGACAGCGCGCTGGGATTGGCTCCTGACGACATGAGCGAGGAAGCCAAGGCCAAACGCGTGCTGCGCGGGCTCAAAGATTTTGACGGCATTACCTGCGTTGCCAAGATCAAGGTCGAGCCCAGTTCCAACCCTCAGTACAGCGACAGCAACAAGATCGACAAGATCGTTCTGCCCAATGAGGCTGAGTGGCGCAAGATCATGGATGGCGAGGTGGTCGCGGCGGCACCCAGCAACCGGTCACGTCCGGCTCAGAAGACGCAATCTCCGGCATCAACCACACCGGCATGGGGTTCCAGCTCAGACTCCGCACCGAACACAACGGCTCCCGCCCAAGCCAAATCCACAGCTCCGGCCCAACCTGCGGCACAGGCCCAGCCTGCCGCTCAGGGACCTGCCTGGTTGAACCCGTGACCAATGATGAATGGCACGCATACGTCACACGGGAAGCGGCAAAGGCGATTGGCGAATGGCTCGAAGGCAGAGGACGGCTCCATCAACCCATCCAAAACCTCAAGATGACCGAGCTGGACGCCATGGCGTCAAACGCCATCAGCCGCTTCATCGTCTTGGCGTCGCACCGGATCAAGGAGCAGCCCGAGGGAAACGAGGACCTCACCCTGCTCTTGCTCGGATGACGCCTTGTGCCATCTGCGGACGTCAGTCCCGAGGCTTCGGCTATTGCCACCAACTTAACTGGGATCGTTTTCCCTATCACCGTTTCTGTTCGATGCGCTGCCTTAAGGCCGGGTCGGAAATTGCAAAAAGGAATATCGGCATGATCGATAAAACCGACATGGAACAGAAGGCTATCGTCGATGCCCGACGATTTTTCGCTGAGGCGTTGACCGAGCTTGGTTTGATGGAAGCTTTTCATGACCGCAGTGCCGCCGACATCGATCAGATCATCGAAGCCTGCGTTGATGGCTTCCAGGACTCCATGCAGCGCCAGTCGCTCAATGACGATATTCCATTTTGAGGGCTGACAATGTTTGTTGATTTCAATCACGGGTCCGGTTTTGTTTATGGCAACGGCTATCCCACCCCGGAAGCCAACCAACAAATTAACGCGCTCGTGGACCAGGCTCTGGTCGCGGAAAACCAGCGGCAGGTTCCCAGAGATTATTTGGGAGCCAGCCGCATTGGCGAGCCCTGCGCGCGCAAGCTGGTTTATGAATTTACCCGTACGCCACCCGATCCGGGCAAGGCGTTTGACGGTGGTATTTTACGCATATTTGCCGCCGGTCATCTCTTCGAAGACCTCGCCATTCACTGGCTGCGTGTCGCCGGATTTAATTTACGCACGAGCGATAACAACGGCGGACAGTTCGGGTTTGAAACCGCCGCCGGGCGCATCAAAGGACACATTGACGGTGTCATCGTTGGCGGTCCCGAGGTTGGCATAACGTGGCCAGCGCTTTGGGAGCACAAGGCACTCAAAGCCTCGTCCTGGAACGATACCGTGAAGCGCGGCGTGCAGGCATCCAAGCCGGTTTATTACGGCCAGCTACAAATTTACATGGCCTACATGGACCTGTCTGTGGCGTTGTTTACGGTGCTCAACAAAGACACCCAGGCCCTTCATCACGAAGTGGTGCCGTTTGACGCTGTCGAGGCGCAACTGCTTTCCGACAAGGCCATCGACGTCATTCAAGCGGCGGATGCCGGTGAGTTGCTGCCCCGTATTTCCAGCCATTCCGATTTTTATCTTTGTCGCTGGTGTTCATACGCCAAGCGTTGTTGGGAGCTTTCCTCATGACCTTCACCCCATCCCCCCTGCAAGTTAAAGCCATCGCCAACATCAAGGACTGGTTCAATAATCGCACTAAGGATCAGCAGGTGTTCCGGGTGTTCGGTTATGCGGGCAGCGGCAAAACCACCATCACCAAACATGCTATTGACGAACTTGATCTGTCGACCATGAACCCCAATGGCGGTCAGGGTGGCGTTCTGTTCGCGGCTTTCACCGGCAAGGCAGCATTGGTGATGACCCGCAAGGGCACGCCTGCCTCCACCATCCATAGCCTCATATATCGCGTCTCGGAAGCGACGCCAGAAGAAGTCGCTCGGATCGAGGCCGAGGCGGCAAAACTAAGCTCAAGTATTTTGACCATGCCCGCGTCGGAACGCACCTTTGCGTCGGAACGCCTGAAACGTCTGGAGCTTCGCCTCGCCGATATTCACAAACCCCAGTTCGTCCTGAATGAACAATCCTTGGTGCGCGATGCCGACCTGATTGTCTTGGATGAAGTCTCCATGGTCGGAGAAGAGATGGCCAGCGATCTTCTCGCCTTCGGCAAACCTGTTCTGGTGCTGGGCGATCCCGGACAGTTGCCGCCCATTAAAGGGGCTGGCGCGTTCACCGATGTGGAGCCTGACGTCATGCTGACCGAAGTTCACCGTCAGGCCGGGGACAGCGCCATCATTCGCCTCGCCACGTTGGCCCGTCAAGGCTTGCCTATCCCACAGGGTCAACATGACGATCATGTCTGGAAGATGTCGCGCCGGGATGTATCGCCTGAGCAAATGCTCATGGGTGGTCAGGTAATTTGCGGCATGAACGCGACCCGGCGGCAACTCAACAACGCCATGCGCCAGGCGGCAGGTTTTGCCAACACCTATCCCACGGGCCGCGATGAGAAACTCATCTGTCTCAAAAACCGTCACGATCTTGGCCTGATCAACGGCATGTTTATCGACCTCACCGATATTCAAGATGAGGGCCCCCTCGCGTTGAGCGCCGTCATCAAGACCGAGGACGGGGATCTCATTCCGGGCCGAGTTAAAATCTACAAAGGTCATTACGACGACCATGTCGCCTATGACCGGGATCGGTCGCGCCGGGACTGGCGCGATATGCGGGGCCTGGTGGAGAGCGACTGGGGCTATGCCATTACAGGACACAAGGCACAGGGAAGCCAATGGAAAAATGTCCTCGTTTATGACGACGGCCTTGGCCGAACACCTGAGGATCGCGCCCGTTGGCTTTACACCGCGATCACCCGTGCTGAGCAGGGGTTGGTGATCCTTGATTGATTTTAACGACGTCGCTCCCGCGCATGCAAAGCCCATCCATTACGACCTGGACGTTATCGTCGCCCGGCTGCGAGACACGGCGGAGCATTGGGTGCCGCAGAATTTTCCCAATGGCAGACGCAACGGCGATGAATGGCGGCTGGCCAATATTCGGGGAGATGCTCCTCGCAAGAACGGCTCCTGCGTTATCACCCTTAAAGGTAATCATGCGGGCGACTGGATTGATTTTGACGGCGGCCAGGGCGGCGGACCCATAAGCACGCTGGAACAAAAGACGGGACTTTCTGGACGCGACCTGTTTGCCCACGCAGCGGACATGACCGGCTGGTCGGCAGGATCGCCTCCTCGCCAGGAGCCAGTCCGCACGCCTAAATCCAGCCGGGACCCGGCTAGTGAAATTGCCTTCATTCTGTCCCATGCCAAGTCCATCAAGGACACACCCGCAGCCGATTATCTGGTGGGTCGAGGTTTGGCCATTCCCAATGGCGCGGACCTGCTGTTCCATGCTGACCTGACACACTGGGAGACCAAGACCGGGCTTCCGGCGCTGGTTGCCATCGTTCGCGATCATGCAGGCACTACCGTCGCCATTCATCGGACCTATCTAAAAATCGATGAAACATCGAACACTGTCATCAAGGCCGATGTAGCAAAGCCGCGCATGATGCTGGGCAAGGTCGCTGGCGGTGCCGTGCGGTTGGCGGAAGTCGGCACAGACGGCATTCTCTGTCTTAGCGAAGGCATTGAGACGGGGTTGGCGGTAATGACCGCGTGTCCCGGCCTGGCCGTCTGGGCGACCTTGTCGACCACCAACCTCGAACAGGTACACCTTCCTCCAAAGGTCAGCCGCATCATTATCCTGGCTGATCATGACGTATCCGGTGCGGGCTCGCGCGCCGCCGAAACCGCTGCCCGTCGCCTGCGCTCGGAAGATCGCTCAGTGACCATTGCGAAGCCCCCAAAAGAGGGTGAGGACTTTAACGATCTGTTGTTGCGTAAAGGCCCTGACGCTGTCGCCCAGGTTATTCAATCGGCACAACAAGCCGATGTCGAAGAAAAGCCGGAGGTCATGGGACGTCATATCCCCGTTGGCTTCGTTTATCCTACCGCATCATTGTCCACCCTGCGTGCCGACGAGGGGGATTTGGCCCGGGCCGTTGATCGTGCCTGGAGTCTTCTGCTCACAGCCAACCAGCCACCTTGGCTGTTCAGAACTGCCGGGTTGCCGACCTGGATTGTTCCCGACGACGAAGGTCGCCCGTTCGCCTCGACAGTGACGGATGAACGCCTGCGTTACATGCTGGCCAAGATCGCCCTGTGGCGACGCATTGGACGAACCGGCGAACTGGTCCCGACACCGCCGCCCACAGCCCTCATTAAATCGCTTTTGGCAACGCCCGACCCAGGCCTGCCCATCCTTTCGGGCATCGTCACAACGCCGGTGTTTGGCCGGGGTGGCACGCTGCTGACGGAACCCGGATATCACCCGGACGCCAGGCTGCTGTACCACGCCATTCCCGGATTCAAGATGCCGGCCGTTCCAGAGCACCCCAGCCCTGAGCAAATTGCCGAAGCGCGGGACTTGCTGCAGGACGATCTGTTCGGTGATTTTCCGTTCACTTCACTGGCCGAACGGGCCCACGCGATTTCCCTGCTCTTACTCGGATTTGTCCGCGCCTTGATCAATGGCTCAACCCCTCTGCACCTGATTGAAAAACCATCCCCTGGCACCGGGGCGACCCTCATGGTGGACGCAATCTCAACTATTCTCACCGGAACCGGCACGCTGGTCATGACCGAAAGCCGGGACGACGAGGAATGGCGCAAACGGATCACCGCAAAACTGCGCCAAATCCCGGCCATCGTGTTGATCGATAACCTGCGCGGCAAGCTTGATTCCTCCGCCCTCGCGGCAGCCCTGACGGCTCCGTTCTGGGAAGACCGTATCCTTGGCGTTTCTGAAACCATCCGCTTGCCAATTCGCTGCACCTGGATTGCCACCGGCAACAATCCGGAGTTTTCCAACGAGATGGCGCGCCGCCTGGTGCGCATTCGCCTTGACGCCCGCGTCGATCAACCCTGGCGGCGGGATGCGTTCAAGCACCCGGATTTAATGGGCTGGGTTCGCGCCAATCGCGCCCGTCTGGTTGCCGCTTGCCTCACCCTTTGCCGGGCATGGATCAGCGCTGGGCGGCCGCGTGGGCAACGTAGCATCGGCAGCTACGAGGCCTGGGCCCAGACCATGGGCGGCATTCTGGAGGTCGCGGGCATCGAGGGTTTCCTCGAAAACCTGGACGACATGATGGCGGCGTCCGACAGCGAGGGGGCCATGTGGCGTGGCTTTATATCATCGTGGTGGGACCGGTTCGGCACGGCGGAGGTTGGCAGCAGTGATCTTTACGATCTGGCAATTACCTGCGAACCACCCCTAGCTCTCGGCTCCGGCAACGAACGCTCGCAGCGCACCCGGCTCGGAAAGTCGCTTGGGCGCATGCGGGACCGGGTGTTTGCCGTCGATGGGCGAAGCCTTCACATCACCGCTGCCGGTGTAAAACATCAGGCCCAACGTTGGCATCTCTCCATTGATGAAAATATAGGCACGGATAAACGTTCCCCACGTTCCCCCGATGAAGCGGTAGGGGGGGAACGTTTGGGTGTTGAGGCACAACGTTCCCCTCAACGTTCCCCCGCCCAACCCATTGAAAATAAAGGCTCCGGGGAACGTGGGGAACGTGGGGAACGTTTTCCCCTCCCCTATACGTGTGCGGGGACGCACGCCCCTGTGAAAGAAACCTCGGAAAAACGTTCCCAACGTTCCCAATGTTCCCTAACCGACTGCAAACCAACAGATTTTGAAGGGGAACGTGCCGGGGAACGTCAAAACGAACGTCCCCCCATCACAAATCCACCCGACTGGCTCAAGGAGGTCCCGTGATGATCACCGCCCTCACCACACAGCAAGCAAAGGAGAAACCAAATGGATAAATCAAATGTGATCAGGCCGAATGCAGATGCAAAGGCGATGACGGTTCTTGCCCTCGACCTCGGCACCAAAACCGGGTGGGCCCTGCATGGCCAGGACCAGGCCATCACTAGTGGCACGGTCGAATTCAAAAACGACCGGTGGCAAGGTGGTGGCATGCGCTTCCTGCGGTTCAAGCAATGGCTGACTGAGATTAAGCAAATGGCCGGTGGGCTGGACGCCGATTATCGAAACGCCCCGTCTGGCGGAGTGGGCCGGTGCCTCCCGGCTGCGACTTAAAGACGACGGTCGCAATCCGACGTCCAGCTTCAAGGACCGTGCCTCCAGCGTCGGCGTCTTGCACGCCCTTGCGGCCAAGGCCGATCGCATCGCCTGCGCCTCGACGGGAAACGCCGCCAGCAGTCTGGGTGGTTACGCAGCGATGGCCGGCCTGCCGGTGACGATCTTCGTGCCGCAGCGCGCCCCGGAGCCGAAGATCGCCCAACTGCTTATCTATGGCGCCGATGTTCGCCGCGTTCACGGAACCTACGCACAGGCCTATGATCTTTGCACCGCCCAGT
>ENA-ORDP01000673-ORDP01000673.1-marine-sediment-metagenome-genome-assembly--contig:-NODE-673-length-21164-cov-4.758871_pt1 | contig 21164 bp, 21 predicted proteins | sample MGYA00248627_ERZ508539 | MGnify/ENA primary metagenome ERZ508539 (study PRJEB26208, sample SAMN05571518) | marine sediment metagenome | biome: deep sea; feature: Hydrothermal vent; material... | reverse complement strand
TTGTTCCCGTTCCACCCCATTTAAAACCATTTGTTGACTTTGATACGTCTCCACTCTCAAAGCCATCCGTAAAGGTTACCGCCATGGCACTTTGGTAACTGATTGCGCTTACCATCAATATTACCCATAGCCGCCCACTTCTAAATTTTAAATTCTGCGTTGTCTTCATTTTTAAAACCTCTGTCTTTGTGTATTCACAAAAGCGCTTTATTGCACCAATAACGAAGCCGGGGCTAAAGGCACTTTTACATTACGGGGGTTGATTGTTTTGGTGGAAAATACAAAATTATCATAATGAATATTCGTCTCCTGATCGAAACCACTATTTGAATACCCCATGAGATACCCTTGATCAAAATTGTTGTTGACGTTTGAGTGATATCCCAAATCGTATCGATACCATACTTTTACACCATCTTTCCATATTTCAGCGACACCATCGTTACTGGTTGAGGTGGTGGCTGGCCTCGCATGAACAATCCATTCATGCCATTTGTTAAGATCTTTTGCTCGGTCTACAAATGGCACACCTTGTTCTCTCGGGCACCCTTTTGTCAATGTTAGACAAGTATTATAATGACCAATATCATATCCATTTTCACTAGGGTCAAATGTCACATAGGCGTTCCCTGAGATGCACCAATTATCAAAATTTGCACCAATATATTTGTTCGTATAAGCTCCAGACCAAACATAAAACGGTCCTTTATTATTGTTAAGACGATTATTGCGACAATAGTAGTTCTCAGGTATAAATATATCCGCTTTTAGCCAGACATTATTGTAATTTCCGCCAAGTTTATAGCGTTGTTCAGACCATGCTTCTCCATTGGCAGTAGCAGGGAATATGAACTTCAGACTTGCGTTACCTGTCTTTGCAAAGTTGGTTACGACAACTGGATTTGTTCCCATTCCGTTCCATTTAAAACCATTTGTTGACTTTGATAAGTCTCCACTCTCAAAGCCATCCGTAAAGGTTACCGCCATGGCACTTTGATAACTGATTGCGCTCACAAGCAAAACTAACCACAGTAGCCTGGTTCTAAATTTTAAATTCTGAGTCGCTTTCATTTGGGTTATCATGTTGGTCGGTTCCTCAAATTACTTCATGGGTTACTTCATGCATGACCAGATCTTTGATGACAAGCATGTTTCGATTACTTAATACCATCGACAACTTCAACGGTGAGGGGCCAGGGATTGCGGTTAGCCTCTCACTTCTTGCGGTGCACGTCATTCGCGCACTGGATCAGATCATCAAATGGCGAGGTGATCCTGATAGTCTTATTGAACCGACAATGTAGGCGGTCGAGGTACAGCTCTTACAATCCCATTACCTTTATATCCAACTATCGAGATATTCGCACCTATATCTCCGCCTGAACGCCCAGCCCCTTTGGAGGGTGAATCACCGGCAAGTTTAAAATCATCGAGCTGGTTCATATTTCCCGAGGCGTTAACAAATTTTGAGTCAGAAGCAAGCGAGCCAACACCCGGGTTGCCGCCCCCCATTAATTCTCCAGAATTTTGCCATGCAGAAAGAGATGTGTAATTATTTCCACCCGCATATACTCTGGTTCTGACTAACAAAGGTGAACTACCAAACTGGTTATGGTCTGATTCGGAGAGTTGTGCATTCCTAAGGCTTACAAATCGATCGTTTTTGGACGTTTGAATGATGTTGTTCCAGAATTTCCAGTTAGTGCCCAAACCATAAGTTATACCTGCGCTTGCGCCAGTGCCATATATAGTATTATTGTAAACCTGCCAATCATCAGCATGAAAAGAACCGTCTGTGTCTGAATACTGGAAAAAAGCAATATCTGAATTATTAACTAATATATTATCGTAAACTTTATTTCTATCACTACTATTGTTCGGAGCATATGTGGCAAAGAACATACCTCGTTCATTGTCATGGATATAATTGTATCTAAAAATGCTATCGTCAGTATCACTTTTACTGGAAAAGGCTGTGGTGGTATTGTAAATCTCGTTATTTTCTACAATTGCATTGGAATTGTGATAAAACTTAATTCCACTAACATTGTCCCGCCCTACATTAGCGGCTGCTCTGCAATTAAATATTTTATTATTTTGTATTAAAGCACCATCTGTTTGCTCAATCCTGAAAGGGCTGGCATTATCATCTAATGTTATTACAGTAGTACCGCCGTTAAGGATCGAATTTTTTACAATTGCCCCGACTATTCTTCCTGCAATTCCGTTTCCATTCGCAGTGATACCGCCCATATTAACGCCATTATTTGCCTGAACATGAAAGCCATCTAGAGTGATGTAATTCTGGTTCACAATACCTATGGCAAAATCTCCTCCCTTTGTCGTAACCGTTACATTGAATAACGGTATCTCACCTGGATATGCGCCAAAATAAATAGGATTGCCGGGCTGCCCGGAATTGGAAGGTTCATAATAAGCATGATAGGGGGGGCTCTCTCCTACTTCATATGTCCCACCCCTAAAGTAGACGATGTCCCCCGCGCTGGCATTGGTCATCGCGGTGCCAGGCGAGCAAGGTAGTGCGATATCGGTACATTGTGACCATGCGGAAGCGCCGGCCGGACTCACATAATAAGTCGCAGCAGCGGCCGTCTGCATGCCAAGGGTAACGGAGGCAATGAAGATAGATAAAATAAAACAGTACAACACATAAAAATTATGTGTGCTGTGTATCATTTTTTTGCGGAACATACATACTCCATAGTTATATGGCCGTGGTCTTGCTTCCGACCACTGAATATTGACTTTCTACACCATCAAAATAAATTCGGTTTCGCATGAAATTAAATCTCCCATCCATAAACTTATACGCGTTTATTCAACCACAAGGGAAGTTACAGCCTTAGGCGTAGATGTACTAATCAAGGGTGTGTCTGCTACTGTAAAATCATCAACTAGCCATTCGGTATTTTCAGTGTATGCAGCGTTTGCATACCCTAGAATATAACCCGTTTTAAATCCATTAGGTCCCGCTTTAGGGATCTTAATCGGTGCTGTTTTTGTACCATGTAATTTTGTAAATTTACTTTCACCATCCCATCGTCTAAAAGTCTGAAATACACCATCACTGGCGCCGGGACTTGATTCCGTTTTAACGTGTATAACCATCTGCATCCATTTTCCTGCATCCGTTGTTTTGATAAACGGAATAACTTGCTTGAAACCTTCACTTGTTCTGTAACCACCTAGACTATAGGTAAAGCCGAGTTTTGAATCTCCATTACTCCCACGCCACATAGATAGCCAAACTGTCGAACCATCCCCTTTCTGGCTGTATCCATCCGTCCAAAGTGAAAAGAATTTATTCGGGTCTCTGCCCGGCCCATGTCTATAGTTAGTCGGTACCCGAATCCAATAACGTATCCATACATCTTTTTGCGGTGTACCAAGACCAAATCTTTGCTCAGACTCATGTGTACCAGCGGGATATCTAAAGCGTAATGAATATGATCCATCTTTTGCCGTCCAGTCACCTCCCGGGAATCCGGCCGCATTAGATTTTTTCGTATTCGTTTTTGTTGTGTTTGTGTATACCTCATAGGTTCCATTAACGACAGACGTAGACCCAGAGCCCCACCAGCCAAACCCTAAAGAGTTCGTTGATGACATATCACCCGACTCAAAGGAGTCTTCAAACAGAATGTCCGGATGGGCTTGAAAAGATGTTACGCTTAGCATCCCGACATATATTGAAAATAGTGTAATTTTAACTTTCAACGGATGATCTCTTTTTAAATTTCAGACTTTCAAAAATAGTTTATCTTTTAACAGGTGAAATAGCGTATCGGTACCTGATCCTCAGTTAACCTGCAAGGTTGGGGGCACTGGTCTGACAATGCCCCCACCATTAAATCCAACACGCCTATATTCGCACCCATGTCAGCACCTCCCCGGCCATCCCCCTTGCCGGGGGGAGTTCTGAGCAAGTCCAAAATCAGCAAGCTGATTCATATTCCCTGATGAATTGACAAACATTGGAGCTGATACCAGAGAACCTGCACCTGGATTCCCACCATTAACTAATGCCCCTGAAGATGTCCATGCAGAGAAACTTGAGAAAATACTTGCGCCCGAATAACGATTTAACTTAATTTGAAAAGGGACACCCGCGCCATACAAATTATGATCAGCTTCAAGCACAGTAGAACCTGATCGCACCGTGGTCATTTGACCGTTGGAACCAGTGACAATGATGTTATTATAAACGACAAGATTTGATATTTTCCCAAGATACATTGCCCAACTGGATGTTGGTGCATAAATGGTATTATTGTATATACGCCAGTCATTAGCTAAGGCTACGTCATCGCCATCCGCCTGGACATCAATAGCCATAAAGCGGGTATTTGCAAATACATTATTATAAATTCTATTACTCGGACATGCGGGGTCATAAAATGAAATAATTCCGGTAAATATATTGGTCCTGAAGTCTTCATAATTTCCGTGAAAATAATTATTTCTGATAGTCGAATAATCAAGATCACTTTTCGCAGATATGCCCATTGGCGAATCAAAAAATTCATTGTTTTCAATAGTAGCGTGATCATTATGGTACATTTTTAATGCCGCATTATTGTCGCCTGGGCTGGCGGTTCTAAGACCCCCTACTTTGTTGTTAATATAAAAAGCATAACTTGTTTTTTCCATTCTTGTTATGTCGAAATTGTCAGTGTAAGGAACGGGTAATGAACCGGCAATGACGGTGCTGTTCTTAAAAACGGCCCCGGTGCTCCATGATTCTCCACCGATAAATATGCCTGCTGTTTTATTGTTTGATGTAGTGAGTGTAAACCCGTCCCAGGTGATATAATTCCTGGCGTTTGTTCCAATGGCAACGCATTGGTTGTCTGGTGAAGTGCAATTAATACTTATAACCGGTATTTCACCAGGATAGGCCTGAAACACAATCGGATTAGACTGTGTGCCGTTATTTGATGGTTGTAATAAACCATTATAGGGTGTACGTGGGCCGGTAATAGAATAGGTTCCGCCGCGAAAGTAGACGGTATCTCCAGCAACAGCATTGGTCATCGCAGTACCCGCTGCGCATGGTAATGCAATATCCGTACATTGTGACCATACGGAAGCGCCGGCCGGACTCACATAATAAGTCGCAGCAGCGGCCGTCTGTATACCCAGGGTAACGGAAACAATAAAGAGCGATAGAATAAAACAGCACAACATAAAAAGATTATGTGTGCTGTGTATCATTCTTTTTGGTGAATATGCATGCTCCACAGTTATATGGCAGTGGTTTTGCTGCTGACCGCTGAATTAACGGCAGTGATCACGAAGTGATCTTGCTTCCGACCGCTGAATATACACTTTCGACACCCGCTGCATTAATCGCAGTGATCACGAAATAATAAGTCGTGGCATTCGATAAATTCTCTACGATGTAGGTGGTGAGGTTGACGCCGACGGGAATTGTCTTTGTGTAAGTGCCTGACGTCGTACCGTAGTAGATCTTGTATCCCGTCAGATCGGTCAATGGCGAGCCATCGGTGTTTTGGGTGGGGGGCGTCCAGGATAACGTTGCGACACCCGTACCACCGCCTGTGCCGCCACCATTACCCGTACCACCGCCACCGCCATTACCCGTGTTGGTGGTGGTATTGCTACTCGTAGTCCCACCGCCACAAGCCAGAAACACTGAAGCGAGTAAAAGTACGCCCAGCAGCTTGCCTATCAAATAAATTCGGTTTCGCATAATATTAAATCTCCTAGTCTCTTAAGCTTAGTTATTCTCACATTGAAGGACAGCTTATTGTATTGATAACCATAGTTTCTGTGAGCCATGTCACATAATTAATTGGGTAAAGGGAGAAATTGCTGGAACCTTTCTGGATATTACGGCGTGCCAGCGGTTGGGGGGAGTGGTGGATAAGTTAGCTATTAGTGAACCAGCCGTCCAGCGGTATCGGAAAAGCGGCTTTTGCTTGTCATCCTGAGCGAAGTGAAGGATCTTGCGCGATGCAGAAGCGTACCACGTTCAGGAAAGATCCTTCGCTCCGGTCAGGATGACAACATTAAATATTGCGTGCGGGAGGACTGCATAAATATTGGATGAAAGAACTTCCCTGACGGTTTTCTTAAACCGAGTTAAGGTTACATAAGTAATTAAAACTTAATACGTACGTCATGTTTTTGTCATCGGCTCTCGACATCATCCGTGCCCAGATGTTTTTACACAACTTTAGTGGAATCCGCAAAAGCAATTATCGGCAATCGCCCGCAACTCGCCGGAACTGGCATTTTCAGGATAAATCCATTCGCCTTTTACATCAGGTACAAATACGTCCGGTCGATTAAGCACACAATTACGTGAATGAATGCATTTTTCACCGTCAAAGTAGAGGCTGCCGTGTTTTGTTTTATGTGTTTCTAAGCTCATTATTTTATCTCCTTTATTTATTCTTGCTTGTTAAACTCGTAAAGCACTTATTACGGGTTCATAGTGGACTATGTTCAATCCATCTTGGGCTCAATCCATCTCGGCCATTTCAATAATAATGAAATGTGCGTGCGCATCGGTGGCAGAAAACACCAGTTCAGCAGGCCCCACAATTTCCACTGAATCGCGCTCATTCAATGTGAGCTGGTCTTTGATATCAACACTTCCTTCAAAGTTATTAATATAAGCCTGACGCCCTGCTTGCAGAGTGTAACTAACCTGCGCCTGTTTTTCCGTCAATTCGGACACAAACATGTTGACATCCTGATTAAGATGTAACGGTACCTGTGCCTGATTCGATGGATTACCCACAATCTGCAATAACCGGTTAAGCCGCTCTTCAAGCTTAAACTTACGGTTTTCATAACGCACCGGCAGCCCATTTTTGGGTGGAAGAATCCAGATTTGCAGAAAACGTGTCCACTCATCCTGCTGATTCAGCTCAGAATGCCAAACACCTGCACCCGCTGTCACTGTCTGCACATGGCCACGTTCCAGGGTATCTTCCACATCCGTTGCACTGTCCCAATGCGTCAATTTGCCTTTAACCACGTAACTGACAATTTCCATCTCCTGATGTGGGTGTTTGTCAAAACCTTCATGGGGTTTTACATCATCATCATTAAGCACACGCAGTACGCCAAAACGCACATTGTCAGGATTGTGATAATTAGCGAATGAAAAATGGAAATACGTGTTTGCTGGATGAATCATACTCGCTGGCAGGTAGTGCAGATCCTCAGAGCCAATTTTCCGATAGTGCTGTTGCATGACATACTCCCGGGTTGATTTAATGGAGTATTATGGTAATTACTTACTATAAAGTAATAAATACACCTTTTTGCAAATGATAGTTACCTAATATGCAACAATATAATTTAATCGCACTGCACAGTTTGATGGCGGTGGTGGAGGCAGGCAGCTTCAAACGCGCCGCTGAAAAGCTTGAAGCGAGTACGGCTGCCGTTAGCCGTCGAGTATCCAGTCTGGGAAACGCTTTGAGCATTAAGCTGCGTAACCTGAAAACGGGGACAGATTTATTTCAGAGACCAACTCAACGAATAAACGAACAAAAAACCGGGACAGATCCTGAGGTATCCCTGTTTTCCTATTATCATGCTTGAGTCCTTTCCATTTTTCTCGGCTTTTTAGTTCCATTTCCTTATGCGCAGCGTGGTGGTTGGACTCTTTACTATTTTTAATTAATTCACCTGAAAGTTCGTTGGAGGGGCGGGGCTAAATAAAACATCCCCAATCATGGGATTGCCAAAGATATCGCGCTTTGATGGCGTGTCAGTTGTAACAATAAGATCATCAACAAAAAGGTATTGATTTTTTGTTGGCACTGATCCTGAGCCATCAGGTTTGCCACCATTCCAATAGGTGAAAATCAGAAAAGTATCTGCGTAGCTTGCTGCCGACTTTAATGTTTGTATATCGTTTAGCTCGGCTAATAACTTGCCGTTTTTCCATATTCTAACCCTTGATGTTCCTCCTTTTGATACAGAAACATAATCCAGCTTTAGATATACCTCATAGTTTTCCCATGTGCCAGGTTGTGGTCTGTCTACCGTGTGATCACCTACGAAAAAATTTATATCTTGCTGTTCTTTTATATAGATAAATGGGGCTTTATTATTTTTACTTCCATCCCACAGCGAGGATCCAGCAGGGGTTATATAAAGATCATTGTATCCCTCATTTGCCTTGCTCGGAGAACGGGTATGAAGTCTTAGAAATTTGAATCTTGGCTTTGCAGTGTAGTCGAAGTCAGTGGGCATAAATACCTTTACGCTGATCCATACTTCTGTTCCTGGTACTGGATTCGATACACCGCGTTCATTAAAGTTAAGTCGTCCTCCCCATGTTCCCCAGCCATCATAACCTTTGGTAATGCTCATTTTTGCACATTGTCCATCCTGAGCAATGCCGGCACAATCTGAGTAAATGGAGCGTCCGGCGGCATCACTAAATACAGGATACGGGTTGCCTTTGTCTTCTATTGATCGGCCTAAGGGTCCTTTATTAAAGTCCATGTTAATGGTCCACGCCTGGGCTGTTGCAGAACCAGCCATCATAGTGGTCATTATTAAAGTGTTTAGAATGTATTTAATATTCATAATTACGGCCCGTTGTGGATATCTTTATGAGCAGGTTCTAATTAACGATTTTCAATGTGGGTGCCATCGGCCTTATTCCGCCTATCACCTCAGTGCCATATTGATATGGGCCTGCATTACTACCATCAGGCATGAAATTATTGGCGATAGAGGAAGTTCGATATTTATAATCTGTACTGCCTGTATCCGAAAATAAATTCCTGGCACTCGCAGTGGTGCTGTGTTGATCCGGGTTATTTATACCTAGTGTTAACAGTTGACTGGCTAATGTAGATTGCCAGTCTGAAAGTTTAGTGTATTGTTTACTATTTGCAGAATATCTATCAGCGATGATTCCAAAAGATTGATCGAAAATATTATAGTCTGAGTAAGTTAACGAAACTACTTTTGCTGGATTTGTACGACGAATTAATTCAAGACCTAGACTGGAACCTGTAAAAATATTACCTTTAATTACGGCACTTGAATTTGAATCGAGGGATACCGAAATGGATCTGACGCCACCTCCATCAATTAAATTATGTTCAATGCGTATTGGTGCACTAATCCCAGATGCCCCGGCTAAATCCGCACTAATTCCCCTTCCATCAGTACTGAGTCCGTAAATAATATTGTGGTGAATATAATTTTCTCCGGCTTCCGGACTGTTGCTGCCACGTATCCCGATGAGAACTCCGATAGCACTAATTCGCATCTTGTTGTAACGAATCTCTGATTCAAACCATGGTTCTCTGGTAATGGCATCTTTCACATAATGATCTTTCCAGAAAATTCCGTAAGCCGTATTTTCTATGTAGTTATTCTCTACAAGGGCGTTAATCACCCCATAAGCCTGAATGCCTGCAGCCTCTCTCGTGCTATTAATCGTATACACCTTATCTATGTGACTGTTCTTTACAATCCAGTCTTTTGATCCCCACATACCGATACCGGATATATTGTAACCCCATGGACCCCCTGTATTGTAGATGTAGTCATTGTCTATGACCACACCGATACTAAGCCGGCCTATGTCTGGAACCGCATTCTTAACCTGCCCCCAGGATGCAATCCCGATTATATAATTATTTTTTAAAGTGAGTCCCTTTATATGGATATAGTCAGAGTTCATGATGTGGATACCAATTCGAGATAACTGGCTATCAAGCACAACTTTCCCAACATCACCAGGGGCGGCTTGAATCGTAATAGGGTTATTTTTTGTACCACTGTTGTTTATGCATAAGCTGGCATAATACGAATCCATCCAGACACATTTGTTTGTATAAGGGCTTATGGCCGAATCTTCTACATAGGTGCCGCTAGTGATATTGACGTTATCTCCGGATCCGGCCAGGCTGATCGCTTTCTGGATAGTTAGGCAGGAATCGGTGGTTGCTGTTGTACAACCGTTACTATCATTGCCACTTTTTGATACCCAGTAATCAGCGGCGTATGCAGAGCTGATAGCACAGGTATACATCAGGAATGTAGCAGCGGATAACCGAATAAGCATGGAATTAATCTTCATATTTTCACCTTAATATAGTCGCCCCGCGTTGGCTACCGGATCAAGTCCGGCACAGGCTTCGCCGGTATGACGAGATTTTCTTATCCCGAGTTCAGGCTAGTTATTCTCACTCTGAATAAAAGCTTATTGTATTGATAGCCATAGTTTCTGTGAGCTATGTCACATAATTAATTGGCTGAAGGGGGAACCATGACGCCGCATTTTCGGATCTTACGACGTGCCAGCGGTTGTGGGGGAGTGCGAACGCAATATACAGCTCGCGCGGTGGAGCGGTACGGGATGACGAGGGATTAGCAGGCTGGCGGCTAATTCCATAGCGGAGGCCTGGGTGCCACAACAGATTTGAAATCGCCGAGCCCGACGTATGGGTTGCCATTAGCGTCAAGCGTGTCAGGTCGTTCATTGGTGACAATTATATCATCGACATAGGCGGATTGTGTTTTAGGTGCGCCGTTATTCCAATAGGTAAAGAGGTAAATGAGATCTGAAATTGACGACGATGAACGTAATGTGGCGGTGTCCAAATCTTCAAACACAAGCTTGCCATCCTGCCATACTCGGTAGACACCTTGCCCGGATACTGAGGAAAACTTGATATATTGCTCATAAGCTTGCCAACCACCCGTGGTCACTTTGTTACCCACATTCTTTTCCCCTAAAGATTTTTTATTGTTAGCGGAAAACTCCTTTCCGTTAACTTCAGTATCAAGTTCTATATTGCCGTTTATCAGCGTACTATGATAACCCTGATTGGCAGAGCTTGATGACGCCGTGTGGATCCGCATGAATTTCACACCCTGGCTACACGAAGTACAGGTAAAGCTGAAATCATTGGGGAAATAAATCCATAGACGGAACCATACCTCGTCTCCCTCATATAATTTGGACGGGTAAGAAAATGCACCTCCCCAGATCCCGAATCCAGTGGCGCCTTTTTCAATATTTAATTGTGCGCTCTGGTTTCCGGAGTGCACTTTCTGATTTGAGTAATAAGAGCGGCCGGCAGTCCCGGTAAATCCATCTGATCCTACTGCCATCGTTCCTGGAGAACCCTTTTCAAAATCAGCATTAATCGTCCATGCGTAGACTTGTGACGAAAAGAGTAGAGAGTATATAAATGCAAATGTAATACGCTTCATGATCATGCCCACCTGTCCAAAATACCCTTACCTGGGCAACGAGTAATAATGGCATTTTTACCGAAACACTTGACCATTACAATTACTGGCTGCGCCGAATAACGAGCTCAGCAGCATTATCCATGCGGCCAGCCTATATTCTACCCGTGTTGATTTCTGTTGCCTGCATCACAAACTAGCGTCGAATCTCAGGTCAGTTTCCAGTGTCGATGATGATGTTTTGTGATCCCGTACAAACTATTGCAGCTAACGCTGGATTTCTCATGTATGCCTGAAGGCATGCGATGAAAAGTGCTTGAGATGCATATAGTCCATGTTATCCACTTGCCTGGCGGCAGTGGAGAGTCGGTACCACCCGATCTCATCCCGAACTCGGAAGTGAAACGACTCATCGCCGATGATAGCGTGGGATCTCCCTATGTGAAAGTAGCTCACAGCATCTGCTTAGACCATACGGGAATATTCAAACTTCATGGTCAGCGCGCTGCCGATAATAAAGGAAGCAAAGGCGACCAATGAGCCGAGCGCCAGCGTAGAAAAGCCGGTAATGCCCTGACCAAAAGTACAGCCCATGGCCAGCACGCCCCCAACACCCATTAAAAAACCGCCAATGAGATACCGTAAAAAATCTTTTTTAGAGGTAAACCATTCAAACCGCAGGTTACCGGTAAACAACCCATACAAAAAGGAGCCGACAATCACCCCGACCAGAATAGCGACGCCAAAGGTGATCAAGCTTACCTCCAGAGGATTCGCTAAATAATAGAGTGTTTCACCCATGGGGTTAACGAAGGTGAATGACATGGCGCCGACACCCGGTGGCGGAGAATCCATAAAACTGGCCGCCTCGACGGCGGACTGTCCTAACCAGCCAGCGGTTACATACCAGCCAGCCACTACGATCAGGCCAACGGCAAGACCACCCAGTAGATTATCAAAGCGACTACGAAAATCGCGGGAGCGAAAGATGAAAAATAACAGGGTCAGGACAATTAAACTGGTCACCATGGAGTGAAACCAGTTGCTATTCGCAACGCCAAATAAACTGCCGATCAAGGTGGTGATTTGCTGGTTGTCAATTCCATAATTTTGCAGGTTGATTGTCAGTGGGTTCATCCATATATGGAACGCATAGTGATAAAAGTCGGTCTTGGTCATCAGAAAGGCCATGATCCCGCCCACGAGTAACACAAATAATGATTTCATGTTGCCGCCACCAATGCGGATCAGGGTCTTGTTTACACACCCACCGGCCAGCGTCATGCCGACGCCAAACATTAATCCACCCAGCAAATAACGTAACCAGGCGAAACCAGGGGTACGATACGGCGGCATGGTCATGGACAGGTTGATGACGCCAAACTGTTCCAGCAACAATACCCCGAACATGGCAACGGCAATGGCGAGCAACCAGGCGTACATTCGACCTTTATCGCCCATATTGACCCAGTCAGAGATCGCACCCATGGTGCAAAAATTGGTCTTGTGTACGATGATGCCGAGGATAATCGCTAAACTAAATCCTGACAGGATGACATACCAAATTGGCGCACTTTCCATAACCCCTCCTTAATAAGTTATAAATTAATCCACTGCTTTAAGTTTTTGACCCCGGCTTGTGACGGTCAGTATTTACCAGTGGCAGTCGTCGCGTATTCCAGCGCCGTAAGCCGGCATCGTGTACGCGCAGATTTCGAAAGCCGGCCGCATAAAACATCGCGTAATTAAACGCCGAACCGGTACCGCCGAGGCAGGTCAACAGGATCGGTTGACCCGGTTTGATTTTCAGTTGCTTCAACAGGGTTGGTATTTTTGGAGCTTTTGCATAGTAACGCCCATCTTTTGTTTTGCGCATGTAATCCTGCCAGGGCTGATTAACACTACCGGGGATGTGACCAAAACGCGGATTGGCCTCAAACTTGGTCAGCCCTTTAAAGTGTGATGCTGGCCGACCATCCACTAGCAAATAATGTTTGCGTATCTTGTTCAACTCATCGGTTCTAATTTCCAGTGCCAACAACGGCCGGGCAATAAAATTGCCTGGCTGGATCTCGTTCGCATCCTGTTCTATTGGGCCGTTGGCCTGTAACCAGCCATACCAGCCCTCATCCAGTACGCCAACATTGGTATGACCGAGTAAATGAAACAACCAATACAGGTAAAAAGTACCGAGAATTTCGTCGCTGTTATTGCCCTTGTAATAAATCACCACACCATCCTGGTTATTAATGCCAAGCTGACGAATTTTTTCGGCCAGGTTCGCAACCGGATAACGCAACAGCGTGCCGTCACTGTCTGCATAACGCCAGTTGCTTTTGTTGGTCACCACACTACCAGGGATGTGTCCATCAAAAGTAAAACCGACCTCATCGGAAACTTCAATAATGGTAAGATCGGGTTGAGTTAAATTATCAACAAGCCATTTAGAATTGACACTTGGCGGAACCTGTACCGCAAAGCCACTGGCAGGAATCAGGATTAACGCGGAGAGTAAAAAAATGAAATGATATTTAATAAAACCCATATTTATCTCCTAGAATACCAGGTGTGCATAACCCTGTTGTTGCAGGTCGATAATCCTTGTGTAGCCATCATGCACCAGTTTGACGTCTGGCAAGATATCTTCCGGCTGCCATCCCCTGCTCTTCATCGTGACATTACAGATTTCTACGCTGACTCCAAGTTTGATAAGATCTGCGACCACTTTTTCATTTGGGTTGAAGGCAAAAATATCACTAACATGCATTTGGTAGGCATCGGGCTTAAGTAACCAGTAGGCCGCTGCCCCACGCACGACCACACTAATTTTTAAATCCTTCGGTGTTACCCCCATATCCTTATAGGCTTCAATCAGACCACGTGCATAATACAGGGCCTTACCAATTCCTGCGGTCAGATCATTATGGCTCACGTCATAGACTATGCGAATATTCTTACGTTTTTTTATTTTGATGATCTCGGGGTTTGACTTGGAAACTGTTTCCTGTGCGGCGTATACAAAACTGGTTGAAAACATCGCCGCAGCAATGGTCAGATACGAACCCAAAAAGATTAACGAATAATACCTGGGGATTACCTTTCTCTTTTTTACAATTTTCATATGTTTGTTACCTTTTACTTGTGAGTTACACAGCGGAGCTTGACTAAAATAACTGTTCCGAATAAGTAGTGTAACTTGCCGGGCAAGTTTGTGTTAGCAGCGGGCTCAGACCGCGATAACGTCCATGTTTATCGCGGTCTGAGCCCGCTCCTACAAAATCAACCCCACTATTTAAACTTAATGAATTTAAGTGGACACCCTTTAGGAACCGATATTTAGTTTTAGTTGCAAAACTTATCTTTTTAGATTGCATGGTTCAGCTAAACTTAAATATAGCACTTATGTGTGGCACACAGGTCAAGGGTAATTAACACAATTTATGGCAAAAACTGTAATAAACTTACACCAAATCGGCAAGCTCCTGGAACGATTCGAAATCTAATTATCCAGTATTGAAAGATGCAGGCTATAGTACGCCAAGATAACGTATGCCAATAGTCACTAAAATCAGGCATAAACTGCTACGTAACCAGGCTTCGGGTAAAAATTTACTGAGGTAGGGGCCAAAAAATGATCCTACGATGGTTCCTGTTACTAACAAGCCAAGCAACGGGAAATCGAGTTCCACACCCAGGCGCATATAGTTTGTAATTGAGGTGATTGAATGAATCGCAATGGCCAGTGCCGAAGTGGCGGCTATAATAAACATCGGCAAGCGCATGACGATACTCATAAAGGGCACGAGCAGAAAACCGCCCCCCACTCCGAATGCTGAGGAAAATACTGCAATACCCATGCCCGCAAAAAAAGGCAGCCAGGGGCTATAGGAAAAATTCTCATTGCCAAACGTAAAGAGTATTTTTTGAATCGAAATTCTTTTATGACTCACACCAATAGTGCATGGATCGCCATTATGTTCAATTAGATTTTCAAAGTTGGTCGCCGCGCGATCGGCTTGGGCCGAGTTTTTCTGTTTTCGAGGAAATAATTGCCAGGCGATTTGCGTGGCAATCAGCAGCACCAGAATTGCAAATACCGGTTTGAAGGTTTGCATATCGGCAAGGTAGCTAAGCGACAGGGTACTGCCGATGATGGCGCCGACAATCCCACCGACAGCTAAAATTACGGCAAGGCTGGCGACTAACCGACATTGCCTATAATAGAGTGGTACCGCGATAATTGGTGTAATCAGGGTCAACATCTGCGCCATCGGTTTTACCAGGTTCGGGTTCTGTACACTCAGTACCGAGATCAAACCGACGGAGGCAAGTATTCCTCCTGCCGCGCCGATGGTTGAAAAAACAAAACCTACCAACATTCCCCAAAAGAAAGGGATCCAGGGTGAAATAATAATATCGGCGGTTTCAAAGTTCATATTTGCAAATAGTGTTGTTAGCTAAATCAGGGTATACCAGAGGTTTCGCGTATTACGTGTGTCGTTGCAAGCTCAGAATAGCAGCAAGACCTCCCTCTTTACGATTAACCAGTTGTATCTCGCCGCCATGGGACAGCGCAATATTACGTGCAATACTCAAGCCTAATCCGGTACCGCCGGTGTCACGACTGCGTGATGTTTCGACACGAAAGAATGGTTCAAACACCGCATCGAGTTGCTGCTCGGGGATACCCGGCCCGGAATCACTAATGTTAATCGATACGGTAGTGTCGGTTTCACTGGCTGTGATCGTCGCACTGCCGGCATATTTAATCGCATTTTCAATCAGGTTAACGAGGCAGCGTTTTAAGGCCAGTGGTCGTGCCGGGTAGGGTGTTAGTTGACAGGATTCAATAACAACATTCTGGCCTATTTCCATTGCGTCTTCTTTTATGGTCTCCAGTAGCGCGCAGACATCGATGGCCTGAAGGTTTTCATTGGCATCATCGGCGCGTAAAAAATCCAGAGTCTCGCTGGTGATGGCCTGCATCTCATCAAGATTGCGGGTAAAGTTTTTGCGTTGTTCATCATCGTCGAGCATTTCGGCGCGCAAACGCATGCGAGTAATCGGTGTTTTCAGATCATGTGAGATCGCGGTCAGCAAACGACTGCGGTCTTCAATGAAACGTTGCAAACGGCTTTGCATGGTATTGAAGGCATGGCGGGCGTGGCGCATTTCAGTCGGGCCGGTTTCCGGCAGCGGGGGCTGGTTGATATCGCTGCCGAGTTTGTCGGCCTGTTGAGCCAGCAAGGTCAGCGGTCGAGTGGCCACCCGCACTGCGATCAACGACACCAGTAACACGATAATGATCAACGCCCCCAGGTTGATTAACAAGCTTGTTGAGTTCGTGAAGATTTCATCGTTGATCCGGTTTTCGAAGGTGACCCATGCGCCATCACTCAATTGCACCTGGGCAAGAAAGATCAGCGCCTCGGGTGCGGTCATGCCCATATGTTCCATGTGCATCATACGGGTGCCATTGTCGTGTCGGGAACTCGCCAAGGGTTTGTCACTCACGACGACCTTAAGAGGATAACGTTTATCCAGAAGGTTTTGCAGACGAGCGCGAAATTGCGCACTGGGCGAGTCGGCGCGGAAGGCTTGTGGGGCAGGCCAGACGGGTGTTGTTAGCGATACGTTTAGAGGCGGTACATTCAGGATGATGATCAATCTTTGCCGTTCTGACTCATTTTCTCCATCAAGCAGGCGCACTATTTCAGCGATACGTTCCGCACTTTGCATGCCGCTGGCCTGAAACAACCGTTGGCCACGATCCTGAAATTGCAACAGCGTGCTGATTAGTTGCGCCAGCAACAAACCAGACAACAGGATAAGTGCCAGGCGGCCAAATAATGACTGAGGTAATAGACGCATCAGCTTTGCTCGTCTATCTTTGCGGTAAAGACATAGCCGGCACTGCGCACGGTTTTAATTAATTGTGGTTCGCGACTGTCTTCGCCCAGGCGTTTACGCAGCCGCCCAACCTGTACATCGATGCTGCGATCATAGGGTACGGCTTCCTTGCCACTGACCAGCTCCAGTAACTGATCACGACTCATTACGCGATTGGGCCGATCCAGAAACACACGTAACAACCGGTATTCTCCACCGCTTAGCGGTACCACCACGCCGTCAATTGAAATCAGGTGACGGGCGACGGTGTCGAGTGTCAAACCGGCAAAATGTAACAGGCCTCTGGGCTCGGTCTGTTTTTCGTTAGTGGGCAGACTGTGTGCACGGCGCAATACGCTATTGATGCGCGCCAGCAGTTCACGCGGGTTAAAGGGTTTGGCCAGGTAGTCATCGGCGCCCATTTCCAGACCGACAATTCGATCTGTCTCCTCACCCAGGGCAGTAAGCATAATGACCGGCATCTGCGAATCTACTCGCAACTTGCGACACAGACCCAGGCCATCTTCGCCAGGCATCATTAGATCCAGCACGATCAGATCAATGCCCGAGTTATTTAGCACATCCCACATCGCCGTACCGTTCTCGGCGGTGCTGGCACGCAGGCCATGTTTTTCAAGATATATCTTTAGTAGCTGGCGAATCTCAGCATCGTCATCGACGACTAGAATGTGATCCTTGTGCTCCTGTTTAGTCATACCTTATTTTTAGCGCCTTATCGTGTGCAAATCAGTCTGGCTTTGTAACGTATTGTAACAGCACACGGCTTCGTTAAAGTACGTTACAAAAAGCCTTGTTCCGGACATTCACCCGTTACATGAAACTGCTTAAATAATACCTGAGATGCAATGATTTTATTGCATAACTTTACTTTTTACGAACAAGGAGAAATATCATGAACAGCAAAACCATATCTAATTATGTTATCGGCGCAGTGGCCGGTGTTGGTTTGACCGTCGGTTCAGTGGCCTTTGCCGTTAATACGAATGATCATCATAACAGCGGCGCGATGGGCACCCCAACCCAGCAAACCACTCAAAATGGAATGCACGGACAGGCCACGCAAACTGGCATGCACGGACAAACCGCGCCAACTGGAATGCATGACGGTATGGGTACTGACCATCAAAATTCGTAGCGGTCTGTATTGAACCCGGCCTGGAAAGATTATCAGACCGGGTTCATGCCCCGCCACACAATGTCGAATTATGCGTGAGCAAATTAATAAGTAAGGAGAATATTATGAATGCTATGTACTTAGGAATGGGATTTTACTGGTTAGTGCCGATTTCAATTATCGGTTTATTAGTCTGGTGGTTGGTATCTTCATTGAAAGAGGCCCCCAGCAAAAAGCGCAAATAATGCGTGTGGCTACGCAATAATGGTTGCTTTGGTATAGCCTCGGCTTATCGAAGCAACCATATGGCCCCCGCCAGTTTATCTTCTACACCACGCAGTCCTTGCAAGGCCCGATTTGTGCTGGGGTCAGATGGAATAGATTTAGTTCGTAGCGCAATCAACCCGACGCATGCATATGACGTTTACAGCGACACCAGGTGCAATCACAGCCTTCATGAATGTTCAGTAGTGGACTGGTTCGTTGTGAAGCGACCAGGTAATACCAGGCGCGTTTCCAGATGCGAGGTGCATAGGCCCGGTGTAGCCAGCTGCGCACATCGTCATCTAATGAAAAACGTTGCAGGATCTTACGGTAGCCACGATTTCCCATACGTTCATAAAACCAGCGGTTGCTTGCGGCGGTTTGATGATATAACCGTTGTCGTTGTTTCCAGAATTGTTCGTAGTATTCCAGTTTATCGATAGCCAATGCCCTGCCTGCGGTGTGACCGGAGAGCAGTGCCCAGCGAATACCAAATCCAAACAGGGGATCCTGAAATCCCGCTGCTTCACCGGCATAAAGAATGTTTCCTTTGCGTATCGTTTTTGGTATCGCAAAATTGCCGCTGCCGCCAAAGCGGCGTTTATTATTCATGCGTAAACCCACGTGCCGATCAAAAAAATCGACACAGCGAGCCACATATTTGCGTTCATTATGAAAATCATCGAACAGGCAGGAGGCCAGCGTGCCGCGCCCCTGATTGATGAGCAGGTAGGCGTATCCTTTTGGTGCCAGATCATCAGAGGCCGCCGCATAGATTCCATCGGCCATATCGGTATCGAACAGGTAACCAGCGGCAATCGCATCGGCGCGATGTGGCCCTTCCGTGACCACGCCGCCGTTGGGCAAGTGTGAGGCCCGAGTATCGAAACAAATTTCGACTCCGGCCGCCAGGGCCTGTTGTTTTAATGCGTAATCCAGGCTTCCGGTCTGGTCTCCGCGTCGCACCAGATAGAGCAGTGGCCGTTGTGAATGAAAAATTTTCTGCTTGCCGTCGGGATCGAAAGCTACAATTTCTCGTACTGCCACGTATTCGAAAGTTGTACTGATCCCCAACGAGGTGAGCTCCTGCAGGACGTCTTCATCGGAGGTCCAGTTCTCCAATCCCTGAAAATCGCCATGGAAACGGTGGCCGACATCCGATTGCTTTTCGTATACCCGTGCACGTCGGCCGCTCGCCATTACCGTTAGTGATGCAGCGAGACCCGCTGGACCAGCGCCGGAAATTTCGATGATAGATTTATTGCTCATTTATTTTTTTTGTGACTACCCAACCTTGATACCCTTCAGCTTAGTACCAAACTATCATCATGTTCCATTTTTTTAAAAAATAAAAGGTGTGGTGTACTATGCTTTATCTGTTAAGTTAATTCGTCACGATGTGTTTGTAGAGCGAGCCGCATAATGACGAGAAGTAAAGAATAAGCAGGCCAGGCTTGTCGTTTGATGTTTTGTAGGCAGTGTGTTTTGGTTCTGCGGTGTTCTACCACTGTGCACTATAGTTTACGCACAGGTTGCAACAGGCCCAGAAATTAGCAGGATGACCTCACCCCACGGTCTGATTCAGGCTATGAACTGGAGTCGTTTTGACTGGTTCTAAAAAGGGTTTTAAATGGATAAGGAACTGCACGAAATTCGTTTTCATGGTCGCGGTGGACAAGGTGCGGTGTCGGCCGCCGCATTGTTGTCGCTGGCGGCGTTTACGGATGGCTTTGAGGCACAGGCGTTTCCCAAATTTGGTTCGGAACGACGAGGTGCTCCGGTGGAGGCTTACGTGCGAATTAGTTCCCATCCTATCCGTCGTCACAATCAGGTCTATCAACCGCATGCGGTGATTATTCAGGATCAGACCTTGTTACGATCCGAACCGGTGACCGCTGGGCTGGTCGAATCTGGTCTGGTGATCTTAAATGCCGAGCGCTGCCCGGATAATTTTCACGACGAGTCCTCAGCGAAAACTAAAAACAAATCTGCTTCGAATACAATACGTTGGGTTTGTTTGCCGGCAAACGATATTAGCGAATCGCTGTTAGGTCGACCGTTACCCAATACCGTTTTGTTAGGTGCGCTGGTGGCGGCAACAGCCTGGGTCAGTCTTGAAGCACTGGAACAGGCGATCGATTCTCATCTTGGTAGCAAGGGCGAAAAAATAGTGAGCGCCAATATCGATGCATTACGCGAAGGTCACCGACTCAGCCTGATACAAAAACAGCAAGCGGAGGTGTCTTCTTCATGAGACAGCAGATCGAAGGTTCTCGTGCGGTGGCAGAGGCGGTGCGCTGTTGCCGACCGCAGGTGGTGGCCGCTTACCCGATTACGCCACAGACTCACATTATCGAGCATCTGGCGCAGATGGTGGCAGATGGTGATCTGGTTTCCGAGTTTGTCAGTGCGGAGAGTGAATTTGCCGCCGCCTCGATTGTACTCGGGGCGGTGGCTGCCGGTAGTCGGGCGTTTACCGCCAGTGCTTCGCAAGGTTTATTACTGATGACCGAAGTGTTGTTTAACATCGCAGGCCTGCGTTTGCCGATGGTCATGGTGTGCGCCAATCGTGCGATCGGTGCGCCGATCAATATTTTCAGTGATCACCAGGATAGTATGGCGGTGCGCGATGCGGGGTGGGTTCAACTTT
>ENA-ORDP01000672-ORDP01000672.1-marine-sediment-metagenome-genome-assembly--contig:-NODE-672-length-21165-cov-8.335197_pt1 | contig 21165 bp, 20 predicted proteins | sample MGYA00248627_ERZ508539 | MGnify/ENA primary metagenome ERZ508539 (study PRJEB26208, sample SAMN05571518) | marine sediment metagenome | biome: deep sea; feature: Hydrothermal vent; material... | reverse complement strand
AGTTTCGCTTTCGACAGCCTGTAGTGGTCGAATCCAGGTGTTAAATTGTTGAGCTGTAAGCAAACTCTGGAGACGCCCCAAACATTGTTGCCATAATGAAGCCTCCACGTATACTGCCCTCGCGTTTTATCGTTTCGTCCTATGATGAAGCAGGAGTCTATACCCATTCCAAAGAGTTATCCACACCCTTTTATAATGTTTTAACCCCCCTGTTTTATTGACACGTGGCAAGGTTCTTAGTATCTTACGCGACGTTGTACATCGTGTTGGTTTACCTCTCCTGGGAATGCGCAATAGAGAAAGCATAGAGACCTAACCTCAGGCGTTATCGCGTCAAAGTAAGGTAATCAACAACATAGTTCTCATAATCTCTGGTACAACGTAATTAATGGTTTTTAAATAGGCGGTGAAGCATGAAAAGAACCTTCCAACCCAGTGTCATAAAGCGAAAACGCACACACGGATTTCGCGCACGCATGCGTACAGCAAATGGCAGGCAGATACTGCGTAATCGCAGGGCAAAAGGTCGCAAACGTTTAACGGTATAGTGACTTATCGCGTTTATCTTGGGAGATGACACTCAGCGACAGCGCTTTCTACGCCGTGGCAGACTGTTATCATCGCGACAGTTCAAGCATGTTTTTCAAAATGCGCGCAGATCGGCATCATCATGTTTTACCGTTCTCACGAGAAACAATGAACTAGATTGGGCTCGGTTAGGCTTAATTATTTCAAAGAAGTGTGAGAAAACATCAGTGGGTCGAAATCGGATTAAACGCTTGATCCGAGAACGGTACCGTATGAGCCAAGATACATTGAGTGGGCTCGACATTATCGTTATTGGTCGACCAGGGATTGTTAAAATAAAAAATTGTGAGGATAAAAGATTAATGAATAGCTTCATAGAAGCGAAACTATGGTAAAATCAATGATACAAAGATGAAGCTTGAAGCACCGTAGGTGCGACATTATTTTTTTATAATATCACTCCTGCCTAACGGAGTTTCGTTCTATTAGACAATCCCGCAGAAGCCGGATATACTATTTAATAAATATTCATCATTCAACAATTCAACAATTCATCCATCCAACAATACAGCAATCTAACAATTCAGCAATTCAGCAATCCAACAATCCATTCCTTAATCCATTATCATCTTTAAAAATGATGAGCTGTCTTCTTCATCATCTGAATTAACTTCTTCTTTTTGCTTTTTCTTTTCTGCTTTGTCCTTTACCCAATTGTAACGGGATGCTTCATATTTAAATCCGCTTTCAGCCGGAGTTTCTTCCTCATCTTCCAAAGAAGCTTTTGGTTTGTTGACTCTCATTATCGTCGGCACATCTAAATCATCCTGATCAACATCGGGAGAATTTAAAAAATTAAAACCGCCTCTAAAAGTTTCTTTCTCTTTATCTTCAGTTTTCTTATATGCCGGTTTTGCCCTGGCGGAATCGAACCCTGTTGCAATAACAGTATAAGATACATAGTCATTCATTTCATCATTCCTAACACAACCGAATATAACATTTGCTTCTTCGCCTGCAGCTTCAAATATTACATTATTACCTTCATTTATTTCTTGCATCGTAAGGTTATTTGAACCCGTAACATTAAGAAGAATACTTTTAGCACCTTTTATATTTAAGCCTTCCAACAAGGGACTTGAGATAGCTTTTTGTGCAGCTTCTATTGCCCTGTTTTCACCGCTTGCTATTCCGCATCCCATTAATGCTTCACCGCTCTGGTTCATAACAGATCTTACATCGGCAAAATCAACATTGATTCTTCCTTCAACCGTAATTATATCGGCTATGCCTCTTGTGGCTTCATAAAGAACTTCGTTGGGTTTATCAAAAGCATCAAATGCATTTACATTGGCATCAAGTATATTTAGCAGTCTTTCATTTGGTATAACTATCAAACTGTCAACATATTGTCTTAAATCTTGAATACCCTGTTCTGCATTAAGCATACGCTTTTTACCTTCCCACTTGAAAGGTTTTGTAACAATGCCAACAACTAATGCACCGGTAGTTTGAGCAATTGATGCAATAACAGGGGCACCCCCGGTACCTGTTCCTCCGCCCATACCGGCGGTTATAAAAACCATATCACTTCCGGCAAGTATTTCTGCAATTTTTTCCCTGTCTTCTTCTACTGATTTACGTCCTACATTAGGATCAGCTCCGGCACCGAGTCCCCTTGTAATATTAGTACCGACTTGTATTTTATGTGTAGCACTGCTATTGTTTAATACCTGAACATCCGTATTAACTGCAATATATTCCACACCGGTTAATCCTCTATTAATCATGCTTTCAATGGCGTTGCATCCGCCGCCGCCAACACCTACTACTTTTAGTATAGCCGACATGGGTTTGTCTCTATCTATGGTTGCAAATTTCAACATAATGTTACCTCCGTAATATTATTAAATTATAATTCATCAAAAAATTGTTGTACTCTTTTTACGTAAAATGAAATTGTCTTCATTCCTTTTTTGCGTTTTGATTTTATTAAACCTTGATATTCACTCGATGTGCCGCCTGGAATGCCTCTTATTAGTCCTGCTACTGTTGCAAATTCCGGGCTTTCAATTTCGCTCGATAAACCTGCACCCAAATCCTGGGGAACACCTATTCTAACCGGTAGTCCCAAAACTTCTTGTGCTAATTCGGTACATCCTTTTAAAAGCGAACCTCCACCTGTTAAAACCACACCTGCTTTAATTTTCTGTTTATAACCTACATTACGCATTTCGTTATCTATTAAAATGAAAAGCTCTCTCATTCTAAGGCTAATAATTTGTGTCAGCAGTGTTATTGGAATCCTGGTATTACCTCTTGCACCTACACCTTTTATTAAAATATCTTCATCTTTTATAATTGCATTTTCAGTTGCATAGCCGTAATCTTTTTTCAGCATTTCTGCTTGACTCGAAACTATGCCCAGGGATTCTCTTATATCATTAGTAACCTGGTTACCGGCAATACCAATAACTTTTGTGTGCTTTATTGATTTATTATGGAATATTGCGATGTCTGTTGTACCTCCGCCAATATCTATTAAAGCCGTACCAAGGTCTTTTTCATTCTCTTCCAAAACAGATGAGCTGGAAGCAATCGGTTGTAAAACATAATTTTTCACTTCAAGCCCTGCTCTTTCAACCGACTTTCTTATGTTCATAATTGCAGGAACAGAAGCCAGTACAATATGGTTTGTTGCTTCCAATCTTGAGCCTGACATTCCGATCGGGTTATCAATTCCGCTTTGATGGTCGATAGAGAATTCTTCAGGGATAATGTGAAGTATCTGCCTGTCTGAAGGAATGCGGATCGTTCTTACATCGGCTTCTAATCTTTCCAGGTCTTCCCTTGTTATTTCTTTATCTTCGTTATTGATTGTAACATAATTCCTGTGACGCATGCTTGTAATATGTTCACCGGCTACACCTACATTTACAACATTTACGTTTACGCCTGCCCTGTTTGAAGCAATAGAAACTGCTTCTTTAATTGCTTCGGCTGTTTTACCGATGTTGGCTACCAATCCCTTATTTAAACCCTCCGAAGGTGCAACACCGAATCCTAAAATATCCAGTACGCCGCTTTCCAATTCTTCGGCAATAACTGCACAGACCTTTGTTGTACCAAGGTCTAAACCAGCTATATAATTATTTTTTTTCATTGTTTATAACCTATTTTTTCTAATTTGCCCACATAAATATTATCAGCAAATCTTAAGTCAATGTAACTACTGTTGTTTACCAACATCTCACCTTTTAACAGACCCGGCCAAAGCATTTCCAAGTAAATAATTTTTCTTGCTGTTGCTCCCCTACCAAATATTACAGGCGGTTTAATACCTGAGAATGTTAATATTATATCTCCGCCGTTTCTCAAATTTATTTCCGAAAGATTTAACAACATTTTTCTATCTGTATACCTAATTGCATCTATTATCCTTAGCGCATCCGAAAGCTCATTCGATTTTATTATTGTACCGGGTTTTACATCATTTATATTTTTCGGATTGCTTATTATCGGTATTGATGAAAATCTTGAATTGGATAAAATCGGCAACACTTCGGATTGATTTGTTAAAAATAAGGGTTCACCTTTGCTTAATAATATTGCGGTAATTTTTTTCTCTCTTATATTTACTTGAGCTTTTCCATCTCCAAGAAATTCAATGTCGGCGTTTTCCACGTAAGGATGTTTTAACACTCTATCTTTTAAAATTGAAAGATTAAAAGTTTGAGCCGGTTTTGTCCCGTTGTTACGAATAAATTTTTCGTATTCCTTAGATGACATCAACTTGTTGCCTGTTATTTCCATCACTTTAATATTACCTCCTGTTTTTTTCTGCGGGTTAAACAGAATAAGCAGAATGATTGCCAATGATAAAAAAGTGAAAAGAATAACTGAGAATATTTTTTTCTTGTTTTCATACATTTAATTTTTACTGTTAAGAATTTCGACAAACTTATCGCCGTATTTCCAGATATCACCGGCTCCCATAGTTACAATAATGTCGCCGTTTTCTTTAATCTTATTTAATAATTCAGGAACATCATTTTTGTTTTGAACGTACATTACATTTGTGTGTCCCAGTTCTTTCAACGCATCGGAAATTAATTTTCCCGACACACCTTCAATCGGTTCTTCTCTTGCCGGGTAAACATCCGTACAAATAAATAAATCGGTATCCATAAAAGATTTTGCAAACTCATTGTAAAAATCTCTTGTTCGTGTATATAAGTGGGGCTGAAATACAACTACCAACCTGTTATTCCACCCTTCTCTTATCCCCGAAAGTGTTGCACTTGTTTCGGTCGGGTGATGTGCATAATCATCAACAACAAGTATTTCTTTATTATATTTTACTTCAAATCTTCTATAAACACCTGTAAACTTTTCCAATGCTTTTTTTATCACATTAAATTCAACACCTAATTCCAACCCGGTGCAAACTGCAACAAGTGAGTTTTTTACGTTATACTTGCCGGGTATTTTTAAATTGATTCTCCCCAATTCTTTATCATTATAAATTGCCGTGTACGAACTGTTGAAAGTGTTATGCGTAATATCAACTGCTCTTAAATCAGCTTCTTGTGACAAACCGTAAGTAATAATTTTTTTGTTTAATTCAGGCATTATATTTTTTAATTCCGGTTCATCTATACAGAGAATCACAAAGCCGTAAAAAGGTACTTTGTTCGCAAACTCAATGAATGCGCATTTTATATCATTTAGGTCTTTGTACGTATCTAAATGTTCACTTTCCAAGGTTGTTAAAGCCGCAACAGTAGGAGTCAATTTCAAAAATGTTCTGTCAAATTCATCAGCTTCCACAACAATAAATTCACCCTGACCGAGACGGGCGTTTGTTCCACCCAACCCGCTTAGCTTACCACCGACAATAATTGTAGGGTCAATTCCGCCTTCGGTAAGTGTGAGTCCGACCATAGAAGTAGTAGTGGTTTTACCGTGTGTGCCCGCAATGCCGATCCCGTATTTCATTCTCATACATTCGGCTAACATTTCGGCTCTTTTAATTATCGGGATATTTTTATCAGCAGCAGCTTTCACCTCGGGGTTATCAATTGTAACGGCAGACGAATAAACAAGTACGTCCGCATCTTTTACGTGTTCGGGTGAATGACCCTCATAAACAGTCATCCCCATATCACTTAATCTTTGTGTTACTTCGGTTAAATTTTTGTCCGAACCGGAAATTTCAAAACCTCGATTGAACAAAATTTCTGCAATTCCGCTCATTCCGATTCCGCCGATTCCAACAAAGTGAACTTTTTTAATATTCTTGAACATTATTCTTTATTAATTTCCTTTTGCAAATTTTGAATGCCGGTTAATAATTCATTTGAATTTTCATAATCATGAGGTCTTAATATTAGCGGTCGTTTCCTGCCTTTTATTTTTATAATAACAAATTTGAAAGCTTCTTTTCCCTTGTCGTTTTTTGAATTGGTTATTCTGATTGAGCTTATTTGATCGGTATTAAATTTCTTAGTTCTAAATCTATCGATAAACAAAATTTCGTTGTCCTTTATTTCCAAGTGACGATTTTTAAATATGTTATAAAGCAAACCGATTACAGAAATAAGCACAATAATTGCAAAGAAATGAATGATTGGATCTTCGGTTATTATCGTAAAGGAGCCTTCAATAAATTCACCGCGAACAACCACGTACAACACAAAAACTATAAAGTAAATTATTGTGGCTTGATAATAAAAAGCTACATTGTATTTAAACACTTTTTTGTTTTCTTTTTCGTTATTCATTCTTCTTCCGCCAATTTTATTGCACTTTCTGCAACAACCGATGCTGCTTCAGGTTTAGCTATCGTTAATGCTTTTGAACTTAATTCATCTAATTTATTGTTATCAAAAATTGATGATTCAATTACGCGCCACAATTCACTGTTTAATTTTGAATCTTCAACTAATAAGACGGCACCGTTGTCAAATAAATTTTTTGCATTTAAGTATTGATGATTTTCCGCAACGTTAGGTGAAGGGACTAAAATAGCCGGTACACCAAGTTTAAGAATTTCCGCAATTGTAATTCCCCCTGCTCTCGATAGAACAATATCACAAGCAGAATAAGCAAGACTCATATCATCAACAAAAGGCAATATTTTAATTTTTTCGGATGAATATTTTTTAAACTCATCTATGTAGTTTTTACCCGTCTGCCAGATTAATTGAATTCCCCTGTTGTTAAAATTATTTAAATTTTCAGCTACAGCTTTATTGATGGAAGCAGCACCCAAACTACCTCCTAAAATTAGGAGTGTTTTTTTATCCGGGGAAAGATTAAAACTTTTCAGTGCTTCATTTCTATCAACTCTCTGCAAATTTTCTCTAACAGGGTTGCCGGTATATTTTAATTTTTCATTCTGCTTAAAATATTTTTTTGAATCTTCAAAACTCAAATGGATCTCCCGTGCATATTTTTCGAGCAGACGGGTAGTCACACCCGGGTAGATATTCTGTTCGAGTAAAATTATTTTTGCGCCCATAACATCGGAACCGAAAATTGCCGGACCTGAAACGTAGCCGCCCGAACCTATAGCAACCTTGGGTCTAAATTTCATATTTATAATTATAGATTGTACAAGCGATATAATTAATTTTAAAGGGAATAAAATATTCTTCAGTGTAAATTTTCTGCTGAAACCGCTAACCCAAATCGACTTGAAATTAAAGCCGAGTTTTGGAACGACTTTTCCTTCTATTTTAGATCTTGTGCCTACAAACATAATTTCCGCTTCGGGTTTAATTGACATTATTTTTTGAGCTACTGCAACCGCCGGAAATAAATGACCGCCTGTACCGCCGCCTGCAAATAGAAATCTATATTTATTAGAACTTTGACTCACAATGTTATCCCATCCCGCCTGTTATTGAATTTGGATTCGTCAGCTAATCCATCAGTTGACGGATTATTTCCTTTTTGTGCAATAGAATTTGAAACCGCAATGTTCACTAAAATTCCAACTGAGATGGACATCAATATCATTGATGTGCCGCCGTAACTAATAAACGGTAAAGGCAGCCCTGTTGTTGGTATTAAACCGATTGCTACAGATGCATTAATTAAAGCATAAGTTAAAATTGAAAATGAAATTCCGAATGCCAGCATTTGTCCGAATCTATCCTTTGTTTTTTTTGCTATATAAAGACCGGCAATAAATAGAAACAGAAATGCAAGAAGAACAATTACCGCACCGATGAATCCCATTTCTTCACCCAAAATTGCAAATATAAAATCGCCGTAAGATTCCGGTAGAAATAAATTACTTTGACTGCTGTGACCGATTCCCACACCTGCTAATCCCCCGCTGCCCAGTCCGTACAAAGCCTGCTTAACTTGAAAATTAAGAACGGAACCATTTTGCATTGAACTGATAAACGACATTATCCTTTCACGCGAGTGTGCAAAAATCATCGCAACACTTCCCGCACTTATCAAAGTAAAAAAAGATGCTGAAACGATATGTGTAAATTTCGCCCCGCCGACAAATAGTATAACAAGAGAAATAAAGATTAAAAGTATTCCGTTACTAATGTTCGGTTCCAACAGAATTAAAACCGAAATAAGAATAACCCAAAAGAAAAGATAAGAAAAGCCCTCCCGGAAATTCTTTATCAGATCTCCTTTTTCTTCTAAAAGTTTTGCCAAATGAATAATCAAAGCAAGCTTGGCTATTTCTGCAGGTTGAAACGTTGAACCGAATATGCTTACCCATCTATCGGCACCTTTAACACTGTTACCGAATAAAAGTATAAAAACAAGTAATAAAGTAACAAGTATTAAAAACGGTTTACTGTATTCTTTATAAATTTCATAAGGTATAAATGAAAATGTTATCAATGCTACAATTCCGATAATTACTTTGCCGAAGTGTGAGTTAAACAGGTAAAACACATTTGAAAATTGTTGAATGCTGTATGTGCTGCTTGCTGTCATGACCATAACAAGCCCAAGCATAATTAATATGAAAGTCTCAAAAAATATTGTGATAGCTAATTTTTTCATTTATAATTTTTCAACAATTTTTTTAAACCGGTTTCCTCTATCTTCATAGTTTTCAAACATGTCAAAACTTGCACAAGCAGGAGACAATAAAACCACTTCACCTCTTTCTGCATTATCAAAGGCATTTGTTACAGCTTCTTTTAATGATGAATAAATTTTAACGCCTGTTTTACCGGAAAAAAATTCTTTGATTTTTTCCGATGACGAGCCGATTGCATAAACCTGTTTTACGTTTTTTTTCACCAACTCTTCAATCTGATTATAATCGTTCCCTTTATCCTGTCCGCCGAGAATTAAATGGATTGGTGTATCAAAACTTTTTAAAGCATACATAACCGAATCCACGTTTGTGGCTTTGGAATCATTTATAAATTTTACGCCGTTTATTTCCATTACTAATTCCAACCTGTGTTCCACTGCTTTAAATGTTCTTAAAGCTGATATCATTTTTTCATTATCAAGGTTGAATATTTTTGCGGCTGTAATAACTGCCATTGCATTGGACCAATTATGTTCTCCTCTAAGTTGGATATCACCGGTACTGCATTCAAATTTTCCGATACCGTTTTCTTCATAATAAATATTTCTCCCGGCGAGATAACAACCATCGGTAAGTTTCCGGCTCAAAGAAAAACAATATGTTCTGCTCAGTTGATCCGTTACATTTTTCTGCAACTCCAAATCATCTTTATTGATTATCAAGTAATCTTCATTAGTTTGATTTTTGTAAACCCTTAATTTTGATTGAACATAGTTCTCTAATTTGTAATCATACCTATTTAAGTGGTCGGGTGTAATATTCAGAATAATCGACACTTTGGGTTTAAACGATTCTATATAATCTAATTGAAAACTTGAAACTTCAAGGGAAACAAATTCATTTTCTTTTACATCAAGAGCTATATCCGAAAACGGATTTCCAATATTACCGGCAACGTACGTTTTTACACCGCAATGATTAAATAAATAACCGCATAAAGAAGTTGTTGTGGTCTTCCCATTCGTACCCGTAATTGCAATTATTTTACCCGCACAAAATCGAGAAGCCAATTCCACTTCGCTTATTATTTTTATTCCTTTCATCTTAGCGGTTTTTATTATTTGAGAGTCCGAAGGAACACCCGGGCTTACAACCATTAGACTGCAATCGTATGCTTTTTCAGAATGCCGTCCAAACTCAAATTCGATATTTATATTTTGTAATTCCGTCATAGATTTTTTTAACTTTTCCGAATCTCCCGAATCACTTACAAACGGTTCGCCGCCGAGTTTTTTTATAAGCTTTGCAGCAGCAACACCGCTTCTTACAGCACCAATCACAGATATTTTTTTACCTTTTAAATTCATCATCTAATCTTAAATGAAGCCAAACTTATTATTGCAAGAATAATTGCAATGATGTAAAACCTCGTTACAATTTTCGGTTCAGCCCATCCTTTCAACTCAAAATGATGATGAATGGGAGCCATTTTAAAAACTCTTTTTCCCTGTCCGTATTTCTTTTTTGTGTATTTGAAATAAACCCTTTGAATTATTACCGATATGGTTTCCAAAAAAAAGACACCTCCTAAAATCGGGATAAGCAATTCTTTTTTTATCAGCACGGATAGAATTCCAAAAGCACCGCCCAAAGCCAGCGAACCCGTATCGCCCATAAAAATCTCTGCGGGATACGAATTGAACCAGAGGAAACCAAGCGAAGCACCGATTACTGCCGCAATAAATACTGTTAGTTCACCTGAACCGGGCTGGTAAATGATACTTAAATAATTTGCATAAATTGCGTTCCCGCTAATGTAGCTTATTACTGCAAGTGCAAGCATAACAATCGTAGAAATACCGATTGCCAATCCATCCAATCCATCCGTTAAGTTAACCGCATTTGAAGTTGCCGCAACAATAAAAATTACGGAAGGGATATAAAAATATGAAAGATCAAGATTTACATTTTTCAAAAACGGAACTGTTGTTAGTGTATTAAATCCTTCAAATTGTGGAGAGAAGTATATAACGGAACCGATAGCCAAACCGACAATTATTTGTCCGAGTAATTTATACCTTGCAATAAGACCGTTCGGTAGTTTTTTAATTACTTTCAAATAATCATCAAGGAATCCAATACCACTTAGAAACACTGTTCCAACCAAAGCAAGAACGATATAGATATTTTCAATATCGCTCCACAAAAGTACCGGTATTATTATGGAAGCGATAAGAATCAGTCCGCCCATTGTTGGTGTACCGGCTTTTGATAAATGTGTTTTCGGAGCATCAACTTTTTCAGCTTCACCTATTTGATGTTTTTGTAAAAACCTTATGATTTTAGGACCAAAATAAAGAGCAAGAAACAGTGCAGTAATTGCAGACAATGCCGAGCGGAATGTCAGGTAACGGAATACATCAAATCCCGGCGGATTAAAATTTTTATTTATAAAATCAAATAGGTAGTAAAGCATTTACTGTTTTATTCCTTCCTCAATAATTTTTAAAAACTGTTCCATTTTCATTCCCCTTGAACCTTTAATTAGAATTACCGAATTACTAAAATCTTTTTTGCATAAATAGTTTTTAAGTGCATCTCTTTTTGAAAAATGTTTGTTAATAATTTTACTGTTTTTTAAAGCACTGTTAAGATATTTTGTTTTACTGCCGGTTGTAAGTACTTCATTTATTTTAGCTTTTTTCAAAACCGGCGCTAAGTTTTTATGTAATTTTATGCTGTCTTTACCGAGTTCAAGCATATCGCCCAAAACAACAAGTTTATATTTATTCTTTCCCAAATCACCGGCAGCATTTATGGCAAAAGCCGTCGAATCCGGGTTTGCATTATAAGTGTCGTCAATTAGTATTGTGCCGTTTATTTTTTTGATATTAAATCTTTTATCTGCTGCTTTAAATTTTTTAATTCCTTTTAACAATTGTGATTTTGTAATGCCGAGACTTAATGCAACCGTTGAAGCGGATAAAAAATTATTTGTGTTATGCATTCCGTAAAACGGAAGCGTTACTTTATAAGTGTGATCCAAGTATTTTATTTCAACAATATCTCTTCCGTCTTTTGTTTGCCCTAAAATGCCTGCTTGAAAATCCGAACTTTTATTAAAGCCGTATGTGATTTTATTGTTAAAATATTTTCTCGACTTTCTTAAAAGCGGGTCATCATTATTTATAAAAACCACTCCGCCGTTTTCATCGCTCACTCTAAACAAAGATAATTTCTCTTTAAGAACGCCCTCCTTATTCTTAAAATATTGAAGGTGTGAATAACCGATATTTGTAATCAAAGCATATTCCGGTTTTGCAATTTTTGAAGCATATTCTATTTCACCGAAATGATTTGTTCCCATTTCAAGTACAAGAAAATCATTCTTTGAATCCGTATCTAAAATTGTCAACGGTACACCGATTTGGTTATTATAATTAGCTTTTGTTTTATTCACTTTATATCTTTCTTCTAAAATTTGAGCCAGCATATCTTTTGTTGTTGTTTTACCTGCGCTTCCTGTTATTCCGATAATTTTTATATTTATTTTATTTCTCCAAATATTTGCCAAATCACCCAGAGCTTTGGTTGTATCTCTCACGGTTATCACCGGTATATTCAGCCTGTTAAATTTGCCGTAACTTTTTTCATTTATTACAACTGTCGTTGATCCGTTTTTAACGGCTTTGTTTACAAATGAATGACCGTCAAAATTTTCTCCTTTAATTGCAACAAACACGGAGTTTTTTCTAACATTCCTTGAATCAATTGTTACCGATGTAACAGGTTTAAACACATCAGGATTATAAATAACCGCCGTCGGCAGATTGAAAAAATCCTTTAGGTTTAACCTGATACTGCTCATACTTTCAAAAAACTTTGTGCTATTTCTTTATCTGAAAAATGAAAACGCTTCCCTTTAATTTCCTGGTAATCTTCGTGTCCTTTTCCGGCAATTAAAATTACAGCGTCTTCTTCCGAACTTTCTATTGTCTTAATTATTGCTTCTTTTCTATCTGCAATAATTTCGTAATTGTTTTTTTCTACACCTTCTTCTATTTCTTTTATTATTGTCAAAGGTTCTTCATCTCTCGGATTATCGGTTGTAATAATAACTTTGTCACTCAACTCGGCAGCTATTTTTCCCATCTCAGGTCTTTTACTTTTATCCCTGTTTCCTCCGCATCCGAATACGGTATAAACAGGACGCTTTTCTTTTGATATTTGTCTAATAGCAAGCAAAGCTTTTTCCAAACTATCTGCCGTATGTGAATAATCAATTATAACGGTTTTATTTTCAATTTTGATTTTTTCAAATCTTCCGGGAATTTGTTCGGTGTTTTTAATTCCCTTAATTGCAGTCCCTGTTTTAACCCCGAATAAAATCGAAACGGCAAAAGCAGCACAAGCGTTGTATGCATTAAATTCCCCAATAAGAGAAGTACTTACGTTATATAAATTATTGTCATAATTAATTACAAACTCGGTTCCATTCAAATCGTAATTAATTTTACTGATATTAAAATCTGCATTCGATGCTTGTCCAAAGGAGTATAACGGCGCTTTAGAATTTTTAATTAGATCGATGCTGTGACTATCATCAGTGTTATAAACACCAAATGCAGATTGAGAGAGAGAGAGAAATAGTTTTCTTTTGGCTGAAAAATAATTATCAAAATTTTTGTGAAAGTCTAAATGATCCGATGAAATATTTGTAAAAACTCCTGCACTAAAGTTTAAAGAATGTGTGCGTTCCAACTCCAATGAGTGAGACGATACTTCCATAACTGCATATTGGCATCCTTGTAAATACATGTCATTCAGTAACTTATTCATATCATTCGACTCAGGCGTTGTAAGAGATGAATCTATTTTTTTATCTCCGATATAATTTGCAATAGTTCCTGTTAATCCCACTTTGTAACCACCGGTTTCTAAAATTTTCTTAAGAAAATATGATGTTGTTGTTTTCCCGTTTGTCCCGGTAATACCAATAAGTTTCAGCTTATCCGAGGGTGAATCCCAAAAGTATTTTGACAATTCAGCAAGTGCTGTCCGGCTGCTTTTAACAACTATTTTAAGAACATTTTGATGACTGAATATTTCATCGGGAACACTTTTATCATCTTCTAAAACAACTGCAATAGCGCCTTTATTTATTGCATCTAAAATAAATCTATGTCCGTTTGTTTTATATCCTTTTATAGCTACAAAAATTGAATTCTTTTTTACTTTTCTCGAATCATAAACAATAGCTTCCACATCTTTACGCTGGAATTCCCCTGTAACTTGAACAGCATGAATATTATTTAAGAGGTTACTTAATTCCATCAGTAAATTTTAACTCCTTTTAATGAAGTTTCTTTCGCATCTACTTTGCACAATAAACCGGCTCTTAGTTTTGTACCGGGTCTTATACTTTGTTTTACTATCTTTCCTGATCCGCTTACTTTAAATCTTATTCCGAGTTTTGTTAAAATTGATATGGCGTCCGAAAGTGTTCTGTTAATTAAGTTCGGCATAACATTCATTCTTGCCTTGCTTATATCACCGGTAAAATCCAGGTTCAAACGTTTTAAATTTCCCTTGGTTTTATAATTCTTTTTTACATAAACAGCTTTTATATTTTTAACAGGAATTATGTTTTCTTTCTTTTCCAAAAATTTATTATAGTTGTTCTTTATTATTCTCTCTGATATTTTTTTAAAGATTGGTGCCGCAACCTGTCCGCCGTATCTACCGATCTTTGGAGAATTAACAAGAATCAAAGTTATTATCTGCGGGTTATCCACGGGGAAAAATCCGATAAATGATGAATTATATTGGCTTTTAGAATACTTACCATTTATCAATCTTTGTGAAGTGCCTGTTTTTCCACCGGCATTAATAAATTTAATTTTAGCATTTATTCCTGTCCCGCCTTCAACAACAGTTGATAAGATTTTTCTAATTCTCCGGGAAGTATTTTTAGAAATAACCGTTCTGACTAAATCCGGGTTTGAATTATAAACTATGTTCCCCGAAGCATCGGTTATCTTTTTAATTATTTGCGGTTTAAATAATGTACCTCCGTTAACAAGTGCTGAGTATGCAGAAATTAATTGAATGGGTGTTACTGCAATTTCATAACCGAATGACATGAACTCTTTTGAAATCCTTGACCATTGGTCGGGTTTTTTTAATTTACCCTTTACCTCACCCGGTAAAGAAACAGAAGTATAATTCCCGAAACCAAATCCGCGCAGATATTTGTAATAAATTTCATTATCAATTTTTCGTACCAGCTTAGCTATACCGATATTACTCGAATATTTAATAACCTCGGAAACTGTAAGCCATCCTCTTTTGTGTGTATCTGTTACATAAGTATTATAAAATTTATACCTTCCGTTTTCTGCAAAAACTTTGTCATTTTCTTTTACAAGATTTTGATCAAGCAATGCAGCCAATGTTATTGATTTAAATGTTGAGCCGGGTTCGTACGTGTCTGTAACGGCTCTGTCTTTTCTTTCCGCATCATTATATTTCCAATAAGAATTAGGATCGTACCCCGATGTATTGGCAAGAGCTAATATCTCTCCGTTATTCGGGTTCATTATAATGCCAAGGGAATAATTTCCACCGTATTTTTTTAATCCATTAGTTAATTCTTCTTCTAAAATTTTTTGATAGGTTTTGTCAATAGTTAAAAATAAATTATTACCCGGAACAGCATTTTTAGTCTTGTCTTCTTTTACAGTAATAACTTTACCCTTTGCATCTCTCTCGACTAATCTTTGTCCGTTTATACCTGCAAGTTGGCTGTTGAAATAATTTTCTACTCCGTTTACACCTTTAAATTGAGAATTTACATAACCAAGAATATGTGAAGCAAAATTGTGATAATAATAAACTCTTGAAATTCCTTTCCTGTAATAGTACCCTGGTAGTTTTAATTTCATTAAATCTTTAGCATCTGAAATCTGGATGTTTTGTGCTAAAGTTATTGTTTTGTTTTCACCTTTCATTTTTGTTAAAAAGAATTGCGGTGTTTTTTTTGTTAGTTTTGAAAACTTTTTTGCCAGCTCTTTTTTTGCCAGCCTGTTTGTTTGTGAAAGGTCCAGGTAAAATGTTGCATCATTTTTATTGTATGCAAGCAGAACATTATTCCTATCGTAAATCAAACCTCTTTCGGCTTGAATTTTCTCGATTTTCATTTGCTGTCTTTCGGCAAAATATTTTAATTCATCGCCCTGAATCAGTTGAATATTTACAAGCTTGACAATGATAATTGAAAATAAAGCCAACATACCGAGTAAGACCAAAAATGCACGGGAGTTATTCATTTTTCCCTCCCAGTTTTTTTGACAGAGCTTCAATCTTTGATTTTTTAACAATTAAAGTTTTTGCCGGTTTTAAATATCTAATTAGGCCCAATTCATTTTTAGCAATATTTACAATTCTTTCTTCGGATGTTAAACTCTGCTTCTGAGCAAATAAGTTTGTTCTCGAATTTTTTTTGTTGTTCAATTCTTTCTGCAGTAAGACTTTGTCTTTTGTCAGTATATCATATTTTAATTTTACCCCAACATAACTAAGAACAAAAATTGCAATCGTTACAATTAATATCAGGTTAAACAGTATCGTTTTTTTTGAATTCTTTTTCATATTCTTACGGCTGCCCTTAGTTTGGCACTTCTTGCTCTTCTATTAATAGATATTTCTTCAGGCGAAGGATAAACAGGTTTTCTCGTTATAATTTTTAACCTTTGAACTTTATCACATTGGCATACGGGGTAATCTTTCGGACAAACACAAGTGAGAGCTTCATACTTAAATTTTTCTTTAACTATCCTGTCTTCCAATGAGTGATAAGTTAAAACAACAATTCTACCGCCCTCAGCAAGCAAGTCTACCGAATCATCTAAAAATGTTTTTAATACATTTAGCTCTTTGTTTATATAAATTCGTAATGCTTGGAATACACGTGAAAGGGTTTTATTTAAAAATCTTTCCGGCACAATATCAGAAATAATACCGGCAAGATCGGTAGTGGTTTTTATTGAACCGGCTTTCCTTTTTTCGATAATCCTTCTAGCAATTTTTCTGCTGTTCCTTTCTTCACCGTATTTAAAAATAATATTGGATATTTCATCTTCCGCAAAAGTATTGATTAGTTTAGCAGCAGTAAGTTTAATTGTTTTATCCATTCTTAAATCTAACTCAGCTTCCTTTCTAAATGTAAATCCGGAAGCAGGATCATCAATCTGGTGTGATGAAATACCCAAATCAGCAAAAATGCCGTTAAAAGCTTTTATGGATTCAAGCTTAGCTATTATTTTTATTTTTGAAAAATTAAAGTTATAAAGCTTCATATTTTGTTCTTTGCCCAATATTGATTTAGAGTAATTAAACGCATCTAAATCAACATCGGTTGAAATTAAAAGCCCGTCTTTATTAATTGTTTCTAATATTTTAGATGAATGTCCGCCAAAACCGAGAGTACCATCAAAATAAGTTCCGGACTTATCTGTTATCAAATAGTCAATACTTTCATTAAGTAAAACGGGTGTATGAAAATCACCCATTATTGACCCATTACTTTTGCAGCAATGTCCTCGTACGTTTCTTGAGAACTATTTAAATAATCTTCATAAACTTTGGGGTTCCAAACTTCAATTTTTTTTAACGCCCCAAGTATGATTACTTCTTTTTCTATTTTTGCATATTCTAAAAGTTTTTGCGGTATTAAAATTCTTGATTGTGAATCAAAAGAATCTTCAGATGCGTGTTGGAGAATCATTCTTATAAATTTGGCTTCTTTGGGTTGAAACGGATTTAGCTGTAACAATTTTTCTTCAAACTTCTGCCATTGGTCAAGGGGATATAAATCAATACACAATGCAGTCCCTTGTGTCATTACAAATGTTTCATTGGCTTCAGCCGAGAGATGTTTTCTTAGCTTTGCGGGAATGCTGATTCGCCCCTTTGAATCTACTGAATATTTAAATTGTCCTCTAAACATAATCCGCCAAATTTTAAATGGTCAAATTCACCACAATTCCCCACTGCTCCCCAAAATAAGACAAAAATTATTGTAAAGTCAAGTAAAATCTATAATTTTTTACCACTATAAATATTTAGGCTTCCCACTTACATAACAATTTACTTTAAGTGATTGTCTAAATCGTTTTGATACAAGCAAGTTAGAAATCAAGAAATCTAAGGTGTTGTTTTTTAAGGGGTTAAAAAAAATTAGTTTTTTTTCTAAGTGTTTGAAGGTTTTTCTAAGGTGAGTTAAAATTGACATGATTGATTTTTAGAAATCAAATTTTTCAACTGAATAAATAATGCCTTGTAAGTGGCTTCTTTTGGTAGAATTAAATATTAATTTTTTGGGACATTATTGTGGATAGCATAATCAAAACAAATTCAATAGTTTTATTAAATCAGCACCAAGCTGAAGGGTGTGTTGTGCAACTAATAAATTGTCATTTCGAAGGAGCCTGCCTGTCCGGTAGGCAGGTCTTCGACTGAGAAATCTTTCACTTTTGTTGAGAAAAGATTTCTCACGTAGTTTATCCGTCTTTGACGGAGTTCGAAATGACAATGGCGATAGTTCTGCAACAGACCCTGAAGCTTGGTGCTTTTATATTTTTCTTTCTGATTTACGAAGTTGTTTCGCGATTCGATGTACTGCTCTCTTGTTCTTCAAAGCAAAACTATCCAATAAATCTACAACATCTTCTTCCTGTTGCCACCGACCCCATTAAACAGTGGGCAGGCATTCGGTGGCAAAAAAATGATTCATATTTTCACTCAATAATAACGCCTAACATTTCAGTGTTTACCCAAAACTCGTCTATCGTAGCTTTAAGAAAGGTGGTTTCCAGCCTATGGCTGATTTAAGAAGTTATATGGCATTGTTTATCTGAGTAATCTTTCACTTAGTATTTCTTGAATATTTCTTCTTCCATCAAGTATAGAATGTATATATATAATACTATTTTCGATTTCATAAATTATTCGGTAAGGTTTGTAATGTATTTCAAGGTATCTTTTAATTCCGGTTTGTCTTAATTCTTGTGGTACGTGACCTCTTTCCGGATATTCTTTTAATTTGTAACAAGTTTTTTCTATGGCATCTAAAAGTTTATCAGCGGCAGAAATGTTATCATTTGTTGCTGCGTAAAAAAATATTTCTTGTAAATCTTTTTTTGCTTGTGGGTCAATTAAAACCTTAAATCTCTTCATATTATTGTAAAGATTTTAATTCTTTTCGTAGAGAATTGAATGTTGATTTAATATTAACTGCATCTTTGCTTTTGATATTGGTCATGGCGAGTAATTTTAACATAGCCATTGTATCCTGCATTTTTTCATACATTTTAATGTCTTGTACAACAACTTTAGCTTCGCCATTTTGAGTAATTACAAAAGTTTTTTGATGTTTATTTATTTCATCAATTAAATTAGCGGCGTTTGCTTTTAGATAACTTATTGATTTTACAGATTCGCTTAATTTCATAACCCAGTCCTTTTTTAGACCGAATATAGTTCATTTAAATAATTGTGTCAAGTAGATTTTTTGTCATATAACTGCGTTGTTGATAGGGCGCAGCCAAAACAGCACACCTAATTTTATTCCTTGTTCCCTTGTTGCCACCGAGTGGTCGGTGGCAGCAGTGAAATAATTATTTTTTTTAAACATACGTACTTGCTTTTCACCCGCCTGTTCGGCGTAGCCCATCAGCCATTGGACGAAGACGGAAAAGCCGGTTAGGTGTTTCTCGTATTCTATTTATTGAACAAAATTATAGGTGACGAGTTCTTTTCGAATAATTTGTCTAATATGTATCGTGGCATTTGTGCTGGAATTCCACTGGTAAACATCCATATCAGATTCTTTTAGAACTAGACCAACTCCAGAAACATAATATTCATATCCTTCTTCAAAACTGTAATCCGGATTATAATGATAAGTAGTTAACTTGACTTTAAAAGCGTTAAAAGTTCCAGCCGCTACTACTATGTTTTCTTTGCCAACAACATTTGCTATAGTTTCAACAATTGGATTATCTGTTGTAGAATCAATAAATCTATATCTAACCCAAGAATCGTTTATATATAATCTGTTTTTTATTAATGGAACTGAAGGAAAATTTGCTTGAATATCTGATGGGTTAACGGTCATTATTGCGCCATTTGTAATTCTGAAAATATTTTGACCAATTCTGTAATTCCCCTTAGAGTAACTTTTATTATGTTGCAAAGAATCTAATTCTTTAGCCAAGTTATATTCTTTTCCGCTTCCTTCAATTTCCAAATAATTTTCCCGAGGTAATGATAACTTCCAGCTAATATAAAACTCATCATCGATTGGTTTTACAAATTCAGTATAGTTTATAATGGAAACGATACCACTTTGTAATTGAGCAGCATTTAGAGATACCTCTGATAAAAGAGAATCGGGAACATTGAAATAAGGTAAGTTGGAATTGGCTTGCGACCAACTGTCAGTTTCTTTATAAGTTCTTTCAGTTCCAATTCCCCCAAAATAATTATTTGTACTAATTGGAGATACTGGATTATTTCCATCTGAACAAGAATAAAAAATAGGAACTATCATCGATAAGAGTAAAAATAATTTTATATGTTTCATTTGAAGCATCCCTTTTAATTGTTAAACGCATAACGATATTGCAATTACAAATTAATCTAAAATTTATTATATTTTAATAAACAATGAGAACAAAAATGAACAAGCCAAAATTTTCTTTAGAAAAAGCAAAGAAGACAGTAGAAATTTCTTCCAAAATTGAAGGACACAAAATTCCACGTAAAAAAGCAAGAGTTTCTAAAAGAGTAAAAGTAAAAAGTTAATGTCAAAATATACCCACGACAAAAACTATATTTATTACGAAGGTTCTAATATTCCAATTAACAAACTCAATCTTCAAGATGATAAAACTCTTGAAGAAACAGAAAGAAAACTTTTACTTCAAGGTTATGAATATTTTCATAAAAGATTATCCGAAACAACTGTTTTTGACGAAAGATATTTCCGAGAACTTCATAAAATAACTTTTCACAAACTTTATGATTTCGCGGGAAAATACAGAACAGTAAACATTTCAAAAGGATACTCAACTTTTTGCCAAGTAAGATTTCTTGAACAAACTTCAAAAGAGATTTTCACAAAATTACAAAATGATAATTATTTGAAAAACTTTTCTGAAAAACCCAAAGAAGAATTCGCACAAAAGATAGCATATTATATGTGCGAACTCATCGCTTTGCATCCATTCTTTGAATTAAACGGAAGAATTACAAGATTATTTTTTGATATGATTGCTACCTATAATGGTTACGAGTATATCAATTATCAGAATACTTTAACTGATATAAAAAATGGTGAAAATAAATTCATCAAGGCTTCAATTGAATGTATGATTGGGAATGAAAACGAAATATTTCAAATAATCTTAAATGGACTAAAAAAAGCGGAATAATCTTTTCTACTCTTTTGGGATATTCATCTTTTCAAAGAACAATTTTTGCAAGTGCATAACGGCGTCGCTTTCCGCCCGTCCTCCGAAACACAGTGTAGGAGGGGGCTTAGTCCAACACCG
>ENA-ORDP01000671-ORDP01000671.1-marine-sediment-metagenome-genome-assembly--contig:-NODE-671-length-21224-cov-5.112712_pt1 | contig 21224 bp, 17 predicted proteins | sample MGYA00248627_ERZ508539 | MGnify/ENA primary metagenome ERZ508539 (study PRJEB26208, sample SAMN05571518) | marine sediment metagenome | biome: deep sea; feature: Hydrothermal vent; material... | reverse complement strand
AGCGTGAACCTCCGAGCAATCCGATCAACAGCAGTCCGTAGAGTGGAAAGACCGAGCGGGGGACGCCTTCCATGCGGGTAAAAAGGAAAATTATGACGGCCGAAAATGCCATCCCCACCAGCACTGATTTTGCGATGCGGATCAGATCCGGCATTGAAGCAAACCGCCAGACGCCTCGGTAGAGACCAAAATAGCGAAATGCAATGGCCTGGGTTACGACGACAACCGCCAGGGTTTCAATTGCCGCCGACAAATACTCACCCGGAATTATGCCCAGATTAAATCGCAGCCAATACGCACCAAACCATGCCGCCGGGATCGTCGCAAGATCATGGAATATGGCTAAGCTACTGTTATTAATTAGTTTACTTGCCATCTTGCCCCGACTATCGGCTTTGCATCTACCCACAAAATGCCAAATACTAGGATCTCCCTTTAATCACAAAGCCCCGTTTCCCGCCGAGATATAGGTAACCCACCATCCTTGAATTTAAAGTTTATAGGGTAACGCCCGGATTATAAAGGTATATTTTTAGTGGGATACACCCTGACGGTGAATGACACGAGCAAAAGTCAGAAAAATGATTTTGAGATCAAACCAGAACGATTGACGCCGCATATATTCCGCGTCCAGTTTTACTTTCTCAGGTATAGGTAGTTCGTCCCGGCCGTTGACCTGCGCCCAACCTGTAAGACCAGGTAACAATTTGTCTACACCTGCCTCCCTGCGTAATGAAATGAGATCCTCCTGGTTAAACAGAGCGGGTCGGGGGCCAACCACACTCATATCGCCGATCAGAATATTCCAAAACTGTGGTAGTTCATCGAGACTCGATTTGCGCAAGAACGCCCCAATGTGGGTGAGGTACTCATCCGGATTTCCCATTAGATGGGTGGCAACGACCGGTGTATCGATCCGCATGGTCCGGAATTTTGGCATGCGGAACACCCGGTTATTCCTGCCAATCCGATCAGAGCAGTAGATCACAGAACCCGGGCAGGTCAAACGAATGGCCACTGCTATCAGTACAATTGGCAACGCAAAGATAACCAACATGGTGGTGGCAAATACAATATCAAAAAAGCGCTTCAACATTTTCAACCTGTTACTTAAAGGCCAGCGCGCTTCATACCCAGACTGGTTACTATCTCTGGCAAAGCAGAACGCAAATCCCGTGCTGGTCTGAATCCCAGTTCCCGCTGGATTTTTTCTGATGAATAAAAGGAGGACCCGATCAATTTATCCAGGGCATCCGAATCGAACAAGAATCGTCGCCCTCGCACCCGGCCAATACTATCGCCTACTTTCGCCAACACTTTCAACGCGCCTGTCGGTATCGTCCAGGCTGGTACTGGCTTGTCCAGCGCCTCGCAAATCCACTCATACATTTGTCGTGTGGAATAGGCTTGCCCATCGACGACGATATATGTTTGCCCGACCGCTGCCGACTTTTCCGCAGCCAACAGTGCCGCTTGCACAACATCCTCTACATGAATCATGGAACGTTTGTTACCCACTTCCGGTATGGGTGGAAAACGCCCTTTTGCAACTGCCTCAATCATGCGGGGGAGGTTGCCTTTGCGTGAGGAACCATAGACCATACTCAGACGTAACACCACAGGCTCTGGTACATAACCACCCTCCAGCACCAAGCGTTCTGCGGCCAGTTTACTTTTGCCGTAGGGCGATTCCGGGCGACATGTCTCATTTTCATCCTGGCAGACGCCGCCACCTTCACCCATTGCCTTTACACTGCTGATAAAGACAAAACGGCGCACACCGGCGTCCTTGGCGGCTTCAAGCAGCTTGCCTGTACCTTCCGTGTTGATACGAAAATATTCCTCTTCATCCTGCCGAGTTTCGGAAAGCGCGTGCGCTTTGCCCGCGAGATGGAAGATGGTATCGAAACCAGCCAGGGCACCCCCTTGTAACTTTTGAGTGGCGAGGTCAAAAGAAACTACCTCGTCCCAGGGGCCGTCGGCTACCTGTCGTATTCCCGCACGAACCTTCACATGTTGTTCACGGAGTTGTTGGCACAGTACACGGCCAATAAAGCCAGACGCACCGGTTATCAACGCAAGTTTGGGAGGTGTCAGGTTGATTCCGGCCATCGTTGTCCCAGCATGGAGCGATATAGATCAAGCGTTTTGCGCACCACGATCTGTTCGGCAAATTCGCGTTGCACGAGTTCTCTCCCCTTCGCGCCCATGCTTTGGCGTAGTGCTGGGTCGATTACCAGTCGTTCGATGGCACCCGCTAGTTCCGCAGGATCCTTTACCGGAACCAGTAACCCATTACCTTCATGCTCTACAATTTCCCGGCAACCCGGCACGCCCGTCGCAATGATAGGTCGAGCACACGCCGCCGCCTCAAGAAGGGTCCTGGGCAACCCTTCACGATATGAAGGTAAAACTGCAATATGAGACCGCGCCCATACGGCCGGGATATCGCTTTGCTGGCCCCACCATTCGATAACCCCTTCAGATTGCCAGGCAATCAGTTGGTGCTCCAGGATAGAAGCTGGATTTTCCGGGTCCGGTTCTCCCACCAGAACCGCCCTGAATGAGATACCCCGCTGTTTCAGTAACCGGGCAGCTTTTACAAATTCAACCACGCCCTTATCCAGCAACATCCGTGCAACCAGGGTGACCACGACCTGACCACCTTCAGGCTCAGGGGTTGCCCGGAAATGAGAGACGTCGACACCCGAGCCTCGGATAAGCACCGTTCGATCCATCGGTAACACACCAGATTCAGTCAACAGGTGCTGATCATCCGGATTCTGAACAATGACCTTGCCATACGCTTGATTGAATAAGCGCCGAAAAGCAAACCGAATCCAGGGCCTGAGCAGTTTCGCCTTCCAACGGTCAGAGGAAAATACAAAGCCCAATCCTGCGAGCGCGTTCACTACAGCCGGCACGCCGGCCATTTTGGCCGCCAGTGAACCATAAATCACGGGTTTCATGGCGACATGATGCACCAGATCCGGCCTCTCCCGACGATAGATCCGCAAAATCTCCACGATAGCTGCCATTTCACGGAAAGGATTCCTGCTGCGCCGGCGCATCGCGAGCGGAATTAAACGAAACCCTTCCTGCTGAATACACGAACCGTGTTTGCCGACACGCGTAGCCACAACAACCTTAAAACCCGCATCTCGCGCGGCCCTGGCAATTGGCAGGCGATGAGAGCAGAAATACCAGTCCTCAGTAACAAGAAATAGCAGCTTCATAGAAAACTGTCTATTGTTCCCGGTGTTCCAACCACGCCTGAAACATCAACACATCCCACAAGTAATAATGCCAGCGCCGTTGACCGGAAACATGTTCCTGCCACATTTTTCGTATCGGTGCTGGATCAAAGAATCCCTCCTCCCGTAGCCGCTTTTCATTCAACAACGCTTCGGCCCACTCGCGCAGAGGGCCACACAGCCAATGCTCTATTGGCACCCCAAAACCCATTTTGGGGCGCTCCATCAGCTCACGGGGAACATAACGGTACAGTACCTCCCGAAGCAACCACTTGCCTTTGCCGTCACGAAATTTGAGTGACATTGGCACCTTCCAGGAAAATTCCACCAGCCGATGATCCAGCAGCGGCACACGGGCTTCCAGGCTGACTGCCATACTGGCCCGATCCACCTTGGTAAGAATATCGTCGGGCAGATAGGTCAGACTGTCCAGATACATCATCCGCTCGCGCAAGTCCGAAAACTCAGGTACGCGTTGAGGTGTGTCGAACAGGGTTTGTGGTTCTACTCCACCCAACACGACAGACGCCGGATTCTTCCAATGGGATACCAGGCGATGATAATACGACTCACCTGAACCTTCTTTGACGATATCAGCAAGTTTTGGCAAACGATCCGCCAGATGTGGAACCTGAAAGCGCTTCGGAAGAAACCGAACCAGGTGTTCTAATGCCGCGCCCGGAGTCGCCTGCAATAGCCACCCCAGCATATGCCGTAGAGGCGCTGGTAACCAACGCAGTTTTTGCCAAACCTGATAACCCTGCGTATAGCGGTTATACCCACAGAAGAGCTCGTCCCCACCGTCTCCAGACAGACTCACTGTCACATGCTGCCTGGCCAGCTGGCTCACAAGCAAAGTAGGAATCTGGGAAGAATCAGAAAAAGGCTCATCCCAGAGGGTCGGCAAACGCGGGATAACCGCCATAGCTTCCTCCGGGGTTACATATAGCTCGGTGTGGTCTGTTCCCAAATGCTTTGCCACAGCCTTGGCGTAAACAGCTTCGTTGTATCCTTTTTCGTGAAAACCGATAGTAAAAGTTTTGACCGGCCGCGCAGACTGGGCCTGCATGAGTGCAGCAACAGTTGTGGAATCAAAACCCCCAGAAAGGAAGGCGCCCAAGGGCACATCTGCCGCCATCCGTCGGCCAACCGCATCAAGCAACAGATTATTGAGTTCATCGGTAAGTTCTTCAGGCGTTCCCTCAGATTCTGCGCGACTGTTAGTCGCAATTTTCGCAAGATCCCAATAGCACTGAGGTTCTGAGACAGAAGCCCCACCTTTTCGAATAATCACATAATGCGCTGGCGGAAGTTTGTTAATTCCTTTATAGATACTCCAGGGCGTCGGAACAGTATTGTGGCGCATGTACAGCGTCAATGCATCGCGATCAACAATCCCCGCCCAACCTGGATGAGCAGCTAGACTTTTCAATTCTGATCCGAAAAGGAAGACATCACCGTTACGACCGTAATACAAAGGCTTTTCGCCCATTCGATCCCGGGCCAGAAAAAGGCTGCGTTCTGCATTGTCCCACAATGCAAAGGCGAACATACCGTTTACCCGCTGGAGAGCTTCTTCCACGCCCCAATGCCGCAGAGCCGCTAACAAGGTCTCCGTATCCGAGTGGCCACGCCAGTCAAAGTGGCCGTCCTCATCCTCCAGCTCGGTACGCAAATCCTGGTGATTGTAGATTTCACCGTTGTAGGTCAACGTGAACCGACCGCAAGGGGAGATCATGGGTTGGTGGCCCGCTGGAGTAAGATCTATGATTGAAAGACGCCGATGCGCCAGGGCCAGATCACCCTCTCCATTCAACCAAACACCGGCGTCATCCGGGCCTCGATGCTGAATTTTTGTTGCCATTCGTGCAACAACGGATGCATCTGCACCCGTTTTACTCCAATAACCGACTATGCCGCACATCAGCTGTCTACGCTTGTCATGGCTTTACGCGTACCGACGGCGCACCAACAAGGCGCTTCGTTTGGGGAAACAAAATGCTTGAGACCAACCCGCCTCCAACATTTTTTAAATAACAAGAGGGTTGATCCCGGCAACCTACTACTCCACACATAACGCAGGCGTCTTTGAATACCGGGAATGATACCACTGCTGAAACATCAGAATAGTCCAAAGTTGCGGCAACCTGTCCTGGCCAGCCAAGTGCTCTCGCCATACAGTTCGGATGCAGTCCACATCCAGAAGTGAGCTAGAAGCTAACGAACCAGGGCTCAACATCTCTTCCGCCCAATCACGCAATTCACGGCGCAGCCACTTCCCCATGGGCATACCAAATCCCATCTTGGGGCGTTCGAACAACTCTTTGGGAACATATCGGCCCAATACCTCACGGAGTAGTAATTTTCCTTGATCTCCTCTACCCGAAAGCTTGAATTGCAAAGGAAGCCGCCAACTCCATTCGAGCAAGCGATGATCCAGCAAGGGCACACGGACTTCCAGAGAAACCGCCATAGAGGCCCTGTCAACCTTGGTAAGAATATCATCGGGCAAGTAATGCTGTTGATCGGTCAGCATCATTTGCTCCGACCACCGCAAATTTTGCATATCTGACAAACCAGGCCCCAGGCGGCTAGTCATCTCATATCCGAGAACATCAGCCGGGTTCTTCCATGCCGAGATGATCTTCTCGTAAACCTGCTCGGGGGGACAAGCAAGGTAATTTGCAAGACGATGCACCCGGTCCGAAAGGCTGTGCGCACCGGAATAACCCCCTCCCAGAACGGTGCCCAATTTTCCCCAAAGGCCTGCAGGCAAACTAGCCAACCCTTTCCCGACCCATCTTGCTCCGTTGCAACCCAATAATCTCTGAACTGCCTGTATGCGTTCAGCCCAAAAATATCTGGGGTAGCCACCAAAGAGTTCGTCTCCACCATCGCCTGAAAGTGCTACTGTCACCTTTTCACGAGCGAATCGGCTCAACAAATAGGTAGGCACGCTGCTACCGTCTGCAAACGGTTCATCATGAAGCATCGTAATATCAGGTATAAGGTCGGGAATGCTCCCGGCTTGCAGAATCAATTCGTTGTGCTCAGTTCCAAGATGGTGTGCAACCGCCCGGGCATAGGGTGATTCATCATGCGAAGGCTCACTGAACCCAATTGAAAACGTTTTTATCGGCTTCGATGCCTCAGCTTGCATCACCGCAGCCACAAGGGATGAATCTATTCCACCGGAAAGAAAAGCACCGTAAGGTACATCTGACCGCATTCGCAACCGGACTGCATCTTTTAGCCGAACTTCCAATTCGTCAGCGGCTTCTTCAAAACTACTGCTCAGCGTCTGATCCAGGCCCTTTCTGGCACACTGCTCAAGACTCCAGTAAGGAAACTGTTTTGCCTCGACTCCATCCCAGCGCAACATGCTCCCAGGCAACAATTTTCTGGCACCGCGTATAATCGTCGCTGGTGCAGGCACACACAAAAAACGCAGATATGCATGAAGCGCGTCCGGATCAATGCGATCATCAAGCCAGCGAACCCGCCTCAGCGTGTGCAACTCCGAGGCAAATACCATTTCGTCCTTGTGTTGTGCATAGTACAGTGGCTTGATACCAAAACGATCCCGTACCAACCACAGGCAAGATTCATTTCTATCATACACCCCAAATACAAACATGCCGATGAAGCGTTCGACGGCAACCTGCACACCCCAAGCTTCAAAGGCAGCCAACAGAACTTCTGTATCCGACGTCCCTTTGAAATGGAAGCCAAGCGTGAGGAGTTCCCTCTTCAATTCCCGGTAGTTGTATACCTCCCCGTTATAGGTCAGTATAAACTGGCCACTTGGTGACACCATGGGCTGATGGCCTTCCTCTGACAAATCAACGACTGCCAGACGGCGATGCCCCAGCCATATATTGCCGAGGTCATCCCTCCATTCACCAGAGCTATCGGGCCCCCTGTGCGTAAGTGAGGCGAGCATTGCAGACGTCACATCGCGACCTGAGCCTCCCCCCATCCAGCCGACTATCCCACACATGGCGTTAGTTCAGGTTTTCTTTGGCAATAGTATTCGCCCGCGAATGCTTTCAATGCTCTAAATAAACCATTAGACAAAGCTAATCGCGTACAACCTGAACAGAACATCATCATCCACATCCTTTCAAGCCGCAGAATACTCTTGCGTGCTCAGTCACACATTGCGTTAATGTAAATTTCTCCCGAACTTTCTTAAGCCCTGCTTGTCCATAGCGTTCCGCTAATTCGACCTCATCGAGCAACGTGACAATGCGATCAGCGAGTAACTCACTATCTCCAGAAGGAACAAGAAATCCGTTGACCCCATCTTCAATTAATTCAGCCACACCATCAATATCATATGCAACAGCCGGCACACCCCAGGAAAAGCTTTCCAATAATGAGGTCGGGCATCCTTCACCCCATAACGAAGGCAAAACACATACTCTAGCATGCCGAAAATAACTGGAAACATCTGTCTGAAAACCTTCGTAACGAACAAAGTGGGCAAGCTCAGCACTCTCAATGGCATGCTGCACCGCCCCGTTCATGTCATCGCGCCCCACAAAAACAAACCGGACATTAGCGGGTACCGCTTTCACTACCTCCCGAATCACCTGCAGGTATTCTCGATGCCCCTTACGGGAACTCAGGTTTGCCACCGTTAATACCTCCATTGGCCTTTTGTTCAGAGGAACAACACCCTTCGACAACGGTCTCAACCCATTGTAGATCACCATTATTCGGCTAGGGGATATCCGACAATGCTCTGCCAGCGTCTGCTTGGCAATGGCTGAATTGGTAATCCAGGCATCTACCAACGGGTGGGTAAAACGTTCCATTAGTCGAAAGAATCGATCCAGACGGCTGTTCGAATCAGGGTTCCACCGAATCGCATGCACAAGCTTTACCTTGGGCACAAATAGCCTCATGAACCGTAAAAAAAAAGAGGCTCGAGAGCCGCATACATACAGAACATCTACATGGTTTCGGCGTACATGACATATCAATCGCCAGCATGAAGCAAAGAAACTCCTCGAATAACCTCGCCCAAAAATCAATGGATTGGTATCTTGAGAGCGAACCCAATCACACCATGGCCCTTCGCCCTCCAGTGTTGCCAACTGATAATCAACACCATCAGAAGCTAATGCCATACGCGAAAGACTGCGCTCAGCACCACCGAGCTGGCTACTTGAAAAAATAATCAGAACATGCACAAATCATTTCTCAACCGAGGCAAATCTACTATCTTCATTTCCAAAAGAATAGCGAGTATTACTTAGCTCAACTCCCTGGTCTTTCCGTATTTTGTATAAGCCTTTATGTAAACGAATAATATTTGAATCAGGTACATCTAACGACAAAAAAATATTTATGATTTCATCTTCGGTAAAATACCTTTGATACTGATGGCTACCAAACCAATCATATGCCGTATGTCTTGCATTTTTAAACCCCATTTCGCGCCCAGCCTTCCGAACCATAAAAAGTGGCGCCAATATTGGCGATATCGACCAAAGGATATTTTTGTGCAACAATCTTGTGAGAAACCGAATAGGCTCCAGCGCTAAAGTTGCAGGAGTTTTCAGATAAAAACTAACAACCAACTCCCCCCCCCCCAATTCAAATTCCCCATGATATTCTCAAGAGTCATCTCAGGACGGGCAACATGCTGGATAGCTCCAATCATATAAATGAAATCAGCCTGAAACTTTACATTTTCCGCATCACCTTGGATTATGATGATATTCTCCATATCATCAAATGCTTCCTTTTGATGATCTGTGGCATCCTCGGATAACTCGATAGAAATAATTTTTACATTCTTGGACAGATTATTAATTGCCCAGACATGCCTGCCATTACCAGAACAAACATCTGCAACAACTTTACCATCCAAATAATCATGAAATATTCCACATTCTTTGAATAATCTGCGATAAAATGTTTTCGGACTATCTATGACAGATTGCCTAGTCCATTGCCATGAAAATGAGTCGACTGACTTCTGGGTTTGATTGTTCATTACTTTTTCCCTTTACCCTCACTGGAGACAAACGCCATACGCGAAAGACTACGCTCGGCGCCACCAAACTGGCTGCTGGAAAAAAGGAGAATAACCCGCATCAAGGTATAAAGCTCTACTTACTTTCTAAGAAAAACAAATTCATTGCAACCCATACGACAACCGCAGGTCGTGAGCTTCACAAGCTCATAATCTAAACCACGGAAATATTCTAATACTTCTTCGGGCCTGGCAACTTCAAAAGGATATCCACCAAGCCAATCGATCATATCTCGCCATATTGACATACCTCTTTCTATTCGCATTCGCCCTGTTAACAACCTTACCAGATAGCGCAGCGCAAAAAGGTATGGCCAGTGAATGGATATCATCGACATACGACCGAATATGTTTTTGTTGTACACCTTCTTGGCTATTTTCCAGTAATTACTTACCCAGCCTTGATCATTGTACAGCGCGATAAAAAGCAGCCCTCCATTTTTATGCGGCAGATTAGAGACATTCGCCAGCGCATCCCACATTTGCCCTGTGTGATGGAGAACCCCCCACGAATACACAACATCATATACCCCTAAATTTGATATATAACCGGTATCAAGTATGGACCCTGTCTCGACTTCCCACATTGAATCACCCTGGAAGTACCGCATTCTTAACTCTGCTGTGCATGCAACAGACAGCGGGTCATAATCAAACGAATACACTGTTGCCCCAAGCCGTCTTGCGGCCAAGCTGAAAAGCCCACTTCCCGACCCAACATCAAGAAAAGTTTTCCCTTCAAGGGTTGTTACATCCAGCATATCAGATAGCGATTTAGTCGCTCTATCGATACGAGAGTCATCTAGAATGGTCAGAAATCTAATCCAGTTTTCACCAAAGCGAAAACGGTTACCCCTGGCCACATCTTCCTCATGCGATATATTCATCACTATATATTGCCTCAAATAGCCGTCTTAATTTCGGTTACCCGTATTGGCGCACGATACCAACTGATTTGACAGATCCAATCAGGAGAGCTGTTAAAGACATAGGAACCACTAAAAGTAAAAGTAACCCAATAGACTCCTTTGGCCTGGCAAAGGAAAATCCCGACATAAAGACACCAAAATACCCATCAAGCCCCGCCAATTTCATGAAAACCGCCAACTTTAGCCGCTTTGTTCTATAGCCATCCGGAGCTTCGCGCTGATACAGAGAGCCATACCTTTCGAATAGGACCTGATAACATTTTGCTGTTTCTGCCGCCTTCTTTGGGCTTGTCCAGTCACGAGTTACCGAGCCGGATTGCGTATCGTGATAAATACGCAGTACGCTATTCGAAACCCAGAAAGGGCCGTCAAGAGCAAAATTTATGTAGCTCACAATTCCACAAGATTTGCACATACCCAAATCGATATAGGGCTTTGTTCGCACATAATCTCCACGGAACAGAGGGATATATTCGCCAGAATAGCGTTCATTTAAAATGTCATGCAAGGTTAAGAAGCCCCGATAATCGGGTTCTGCGGCAGTCACATCGCCAACTGAATTCTGGCAGGCCGCGTAGCAGATATTGGTTTCATCAGGCCATTCCTGAACAATTTTCGTCAGTATCAATGGCCACTCATCGACCAACTCATCATCTGAATCCAGAATTGTCACGACATCACCCAAAGAAGCGGCAATTCCGCTATTACGCCCGGCGCACATCCCGCGATTGGTCTTATGCACCACTAAACGTGCACCCGGGTACTGAGTTACAACCCTGGCCAGGTCTCCTCCATCATTGCTACCGTCATCCACAACCACTGCTTCAACCTGCCAGCCTCGCGGCATAGACCAGCGAAAAACTGATTCGAGCGTTCTGCTTATCGTTTCAGATGCGTTATATGCCGGGATAACATGAGTTATCAACATAAAAACCGCTCTTCCATTAATCTAATACTGGCCTGACGAGCATGTAATCTCCAGGCAGGATCAACCACAAAATGTTCAATTGCCTGCTCCAATCGCAACTCAAATTCACTCGTATCTGTGACCCGGATTCGATGTTTGATATTGCTCAGGTCGTAGTAAGTGGCTGATGGCATCACGCCGTCCCAAATTGATATTGGAGGAGGAATGAGATCACCATTAACGCTATCTTGTGTCATCTCGCGCAACGCATATACATCGGTAGCAATCAATGCTAACCCATGTGACAGGGCTTCCAATGCCACCATTCCGAATGACTCAACGTAGGTTGGTAGAATCAGAACATCCGCGTTCTTCATGAAACGAGCATGAATGTCAGACCTGCTAAATCGGGCATCATGAATAGTAACACCTTTACAGCTCTCGATAAGAGTATTGTACTCCTCCGGCAGATGAGTAATCACATCCAGATAACAACTCCCTCTTCTTTCGTAAATATGTTTAAATGCTTTCAACATAGCCTCACCACCCTTTATTTCAAATTGAGTGCCTATAAATAGAAAGCGGCAAATCTCGCCTGAAGTCCTTTCAACAGAGGCAACTGCTTGAGGCATGTGCGGATAATGCACTTTCGCCTTGCCATAAACCTTTGCGCCAAACAGCACGCCAAGGCTCTCTCGGCAAGCCTTACTCATACATCGAATCTCGCGACAACGATTAGAGAGCAGAACACGCTTAATCAGCCAGCGATAGAAGGGCATAGCACGAAGGTTATAACCCACGAGCGACCATGGATTATCGAGATCGACGATAAATTTTCCGCTGGCTATCAGCGCCCCCCAAACGTAAACCACAGCACCTTGCGGAAGATTACGTGGTCTTAACTTTATATTCAGAAGCGGGATCTTCTGCTTCCATGACATTCCAAGTTTCCCCGCATTCGCGTAGCCAGCCGAAACTTGTTTACCCTTACGACCATCAACAATGTCAGGATTAAGTATGTCGCCCTTAGGCCAGCGCCGTATCGTATCGAGCTGACGGTCACGTAGATAGCTGTGCGGAAAGAAATAAATCATTGATAATTTATTTGCCCTTCAGTCCAATAAGTAACAACAGATGTCGAGTTAACCACCGGCTGAAGCCGGTAGCTTGTGTTTGACACTGTAAGTGCCAGTCAGGCTAAAGCCGGCTACAAGCCAACCGCCCATGGTGGCTGGAGGGCTAGGCTGGAAGCCCTACTCTACATGAAAAACATCATCTCGCTCGGCACGATTCTCTATGTAATCCCTGACCATCTCATCCGTTTATTCCCAGTACTATATGCAAAATACCCTCTTGCCCACATCCGTTGACCCCAGTACTCTTTACGCAGTGACGAAATGACCCACACAAGGTTTAGGAGAAGCATAAACATCCCTGTTGATTAAAGCCTTATACCTAATTTAATACGTTCGAGAAAATATAATGCGAACGCAATTATCTGTAACATTACAATCATCATTATAATAGCTGTACCGCCTCGGACTAGGTTAAACATGTGTATATATACTACTGCTGTTGCCAATAGCTCAAATCCTGGCTTAACTGGACGCACAAATAAACTCTTATCCATTACAGAAAAAGTTTTTGCATAAAAATACGCCAAAACAAACATGAAGAATATTCCGAAACCATACATTGCATCCACAATAATTCCTGGTGGTAGTGTTGTTTGCCCTGCGCCTGCATCATACATGCGCGGATAAAGATAATATTGTTCTGCAACAGAGCCATACAACATTGGCTTTGAATCCCACACGGCCCGAGGAATCAATGAAAGGCCAGAATTAAATAACCAGGCCATTCCCTGGTCTACACCAAACAGTACCTGAGCAACGCTCAGCTTAGATAGATAATTTGCGAGATGCTCAATGCCTTCGAACGTCGACCCAATAGACACCAGGATATAGTCAAGATTTATATCGGGAGCAACATTTTCAACAACTAAATTAACAAATGAATAACGAATAATTTGACCTATGGGGGCCAGTAAACTCATCACCAAAGGAAAAAATGCCAGAATAGTAACAGAGATTGGACTCTTTTTATTTATAACCAGCCAAACAATAAATGCATACAACATGAGGAACAATGGCCGCCTGGTACCAAGTAATAGCATTTCAGAGAAACCAATTACGATTACAAGGCAGCTGATAACAAATATAAATAATGGCGGCCTTTTCCTAATCATGAATAATGACGCAAAAAATGCCTTAAGATATAACGTGTATAATAAAAACAAGGCACCAGAACCTACTCTCGCTTCATTCTGGGCATTTCCCTCATACGCCGGAAAAAAAGCCCCCCCTCCCGCTTCTAACAGTTGATAAAAATATAAAAGACTAACGCCAATAAGTCCCAATAGTATTAATTTGTCCGGTCTCAGCCATAGCCCCCAACCCGCCTGCTCATCACCTTTTTTATGCAGAGTACTAATATTCACCATATGATGTGGACGTCGACGAAATATATAGACGGACAGCCAGAACATAAATGACAAAAGTAATGCTAGAAATAGTGATTCTGAGTCAGGCTTAACTGGGGCTACATATTCTATATTGTAAACGACTATAAATAGGTATTTAACAGGGTAGGAGAGAATATAAAACAGCGTAAATACCCAGAAACTACTAATAAACGCTCCCTTCCACCCATAGCGAGCACATTCTAAAACCAGAAGTCCTACGATTATAAAAATAACTACCCCGCCAAGCATCAATATTATTCCTTATGAATGAGCCAACCACCCAAGGCAAGGTACTTCAGATCAGAAATCTCCAATGTCATCCAATGCCTGATCGGTTGATTCTACTGTAAGCGCCAAAGATTCAGCCTAACACAACCGATCGCTGGACTTTGCAGGATAGTGGGAGATACGTTTAGACATTCCCGATGGATCTTAAAAGGAATTAATGCTTGCTGATCAAATAAAGACCCAGGGACAAATATCTCAGCCCGGATTTTTCCAGCGTCATTAACGCCTGCTCAGGAGTAGCAACCAATGGATAGCCATGTAGATTAAAACTTGTGTTCATCACGGCACCAACTCCTGTCTTTTGCTGAAATTTTTGAATCAAACGGTAATAATCAGGGTTGGCTTTGCGCTCAACAACCTGGGGCCGTAGTGTGTGATCCCCCTGATGTAAGGCGGCTCTAAGATGCTGAACCGCTAAGTCAGTCGCCGCAAAAGCTGTAATCATGTGGGGGGCCTTGACCTTATCTGGACAATAATCCTTCAGGTATTTCGGTGCCGCAGTATCGAGCATTGATGGTGCGAACGGCATCCAGAAATCGCGAGACTTGATAAAATCGTTAACAGTGTAAAAACTTTCCATATGACTCGGGTGTGCAAGTATGGCGCGATTACCCAAAGAACGAGCCCCCCATTCACATCGACCGGCAAAACGGGCAACAATCTCGCGCTCGGATAGCAGTTCGGCAATTTTTTCCTCCATATCTTCATGTTTTGTAATGGAGTATTTATCTGATAGATCATTCTCCCTAATGAATTCTTTAATCTCACTGCCCGAAGAACTAATACCAAGATATAGATTGGTTAGCGGCTTAGTCTTGTAACCATTGGTAGCTGCATGCTGATAACACGCACCAATTGGATTGGATTCATCACCGCATGAAGGCATAAAGAAGGCATGCTCAACTTCCTCCATTTCCTGAATTCTGCGATTGAGCTTTACATTCATAAAAACCCCACCGCCAGTAAAAATACGCTGAATACCCGTTTTCTGTATTGCATTCCTGACCCACTGGATAACCAGTTCTTCGGTCATATACTGGAGTCCCGCAGCCATATTATCAAAGCGTTCTCCGACAGCATGCTCTGCAAGATAGCGATAAAATTTTGATGTGTTTATTTTTGATTCAAAAACCAGAGGGTTTTTTTTACTGATCCAGATTACAGGTTTGAATATTCGCTCGTAAGTATCAAGCATATATTTTTCCTTGGCATATGGAGCCAGGCCCATGACCTTATATTCATGTTCAAGAATTTTCATCCCCAGAAAACGGGTTGTATTGGAATAGATGCCACCTAATGACGCAGCCGCTGGTGTAATCGCAATTCTTTCCCAACCCCCTGAACCATCTACCTTTGTTACTGTTGCACATAGATTATCACCGGATCCATCCATGGTGAATATAAGTGCTGGCTTTCCGGATTCAGGCTCCTCAAAGGCATGGTATGCAGCTCTTGCATGGCACTCATGATGCTCAATATGGGTTATTGGCTTATTCCCTAACCCCAGCTCGTGCAAATGCTTTCTAAGTTGCCTGACGCCCTGTGCTTGTAGTCTTGCACTTCGCATATTACGAAGGATCTCAAAGGGAAAAGGGAATAATCGGCCCACCCATCCATCTCTCATCCTTTTAACAAAGCCTACAGCCTTAGATGTGTCAACTATTCTGTTAGTTGGTTCATACAAATATTCATATGCTTTTTCAGGGTAGACTTGTCGTCCTGCAATACATACCTCATCAATATCCCCGCTTTTCCACCCGATCTCACTTAGCAGGCCATTTATCGCATCAATGGGAAATGCTGCCGAGTTCTTCACGTTGTCACATTTCTCCTGACTGAGCACACCGACAATTTCTCCGTCTTCCGACAAAGCAGCCGTTGCGTTATGGCCCGGATGGATGCTTAATAATTTCATCCTACTTGTTCTCCAGAATTCATAATTTTTTGATAGCCCCGCGCTACATAAACTATATGTACAATCACAGAGGCTACGATTGGCGCCGCTATGCTGATATAGGGGAATAGGACGAAAATCAGCACCAATTTACCAAAAACCTCAGCCGAGGCCACCCTGACTAAGGCCCGTAGTCGAATCAGCGCATAGGCAAATGATATAGGCCAACGTGCAAATGCATTAAAAAATAAGGCAAACCCGCCGGCTATGTACATCCACCCTGTTTCTGGCGCATGTTCACCGACCCATAGCTCAGTCAACCATTGCCCTGTCAACATATAGACTAGTGATACAGTGAAAACAAGCGCAAAAAAGTGGCGGCGCCCTTTGATAAAGGTAGCATGTAAAGCCTGATATTTCCCCGAAGCATCAAGCGCAATAACTCTCGGCTCCATAGTAGAAGGAAGCCTCCACAACAGTAATCCAATGGCCTCGGGAATTTTCCAAAGCAACACAAACTGGCCAGCGGCTTCAGCTCCGCCAACAAATCCAACAATCACCGTATCGGCTTGCAAGATCAACAGGAGCGCCCCATAAGTCACGTAGCCTGCACCCTGTCTACCTGCGAGTCGTTTCAGGATCGGCTTCATTTCAGAAGAAAACTTACGCCACCCTGTACCACTCACTCGAATGCTCCAGTAGTAACCGGTTACTATCCGCTGTAATAAGACACCCGCTATCAATGCAAACCAGACCGCACTCATATCCCGTAACTGCGGCAGCAGCAGGAAGGTCAAGCCGGCAAACAAAAGCACACGAGTAAGCTCAATATAATTACCCACTGCCTGATTGTTAGTTCCGACAAAGGCCTGCCGTTCCGGCAGCGCCTCATAATTTAAGACGAGGTAAAGCCCAGCAAGAAGCGCTATTCCGGTAACAGGCGCATTATCGACCGTACCCATTTTCAAAACCAACCAAAAGACAACACCTACTGTCACAGCTAACGAAGCATAAATTGTGTATACGTATTTGCCAACAATGAATACTTGGCGGAAACCATCAAGATCAGATTTGACCCAGTACTCGCCCATCATTCGCACCAACCCTCCAGACATCCAGGTGATTCCTATGGCTGCAAAGTTGACGAGGCTTAACAACATCACCAGAAGACCAAACTGGCGTTCCCCCAAATATTTCAAATAGAAAGGGGTCAACGCAAACTGCACGAGCATATTTGAGCCCATCAGGATATACCCGCTGGTCAAGGCAGATACATACCCGGGATTGGAATGCTCTAATGCATTGATTCTTTTATTGAGTGCTGCAAACAAAGCAAACTTCTTGTTATTTTTTGTGGATCTTGGTTTTACGCAAGGTAAACATAACGCTCGGATACAGACCGAGTCGAACAACCGCAGTCGTGATAACCCTTGAGATCCCCAATTTCCCCAGCATGACTAGCACCCTTGATGCAAGCTTATATTTTTTTATTTCCGCAGCACCATTCAGTGCGGCAGCGAGTTTCTTTTCTGCCCGGTTTTCCCAGACCAGGCCATTTTCTTTGAAAAGACGCTCAAGTTGAAACGGAGTAACAAACATGAGGTGATTGATGTACCAACAGTTCTTTCTTTTGCCTTGTAGCCATGCTGACAAATGAACACCGCATTTACCTAACACGGGGATACACCATACTCCCAAGTGAGGCTCATACGGCCATACATAATTTGGCGCCTCCAGGTGAACAATGCCATTTTTTGAAAGAACGCGTGACATTTCTCTAACGACATCAGGCACATTTTGAACATGCTCTATCACAGTATGGCAGATAATCAGATCAAAAAATCCGTCCGGAAAACTCAATACCTCTCCAATACCGACAAGAGGGCGATAGTTGGCAGCAATATCCGCGGCCATGGATATGGCTACATGCACAGCATCTTCATCAGGCTCAACACTATGCACCTCTGCCTGTGGGAAGCACTCCGCAATAGCCAAAGAATTAAACCCGACAGATGCACCGATTTCTAATATTTTTTCTGGACGAAAGGAGATCGGAAGATCGTTCACAATCCTATGTGCTGTGGCCCTTGATGAATCTCTGCAAATCAGCACATGACTACCGATACAACCCCCTTCAAGCAAAAAATGCAGGTGACATCGAGATCTTGTAACATCTATCCATCGCTGCCACGCACACATGGTTGTATCTGAAATGACTCCCGCCTCCTTCATTTCTCAATAATCACAAGCAACGAACTAGCCAATCTAGGAGAAATCATCGTCATTACTTGAAAGAATGATGACTTGAGCCTACTTATGGGACTTCTCCTATCAACATGATCAAATACATACACAGCTTTTAATTGGCAATGTAGTCTTACACACATAGCCTGAAAGTGTTCTGGATAATAGACAGTCATATGATCCGCAAAAACATTTATTCCTTTCCGCAATATGCTTCTTACTACTATATTTCCCGCTGTTGCATTTGGAGTTGTTATGACCAGCCTTCCTCCATCAGACAAATGAGCGACCAAATTATTTACCGCCGTGACAGGCGCATTAACGTGCTCAATCACATCCGACATAACAATGAGATCAAACTTTCTCCCCAATGCCATAGTTTCGCAGTTCTCATTTAATATCTCATAACCATATTTTTTGGCATATTCTATGCTTGCACTATCAACATCAATACCGACAAGATCGACAGAAGAATTTCTGATTATCTCGTGCAGCCAGATCTCTTTTGCATTTGGCAAATACCCATTAACACCACCACCCGCACCAACATTTAAAACAGTTTTCCCGTTCGCCATTTTCTTGATTACATCAAACGGTTCACGCATTCTTTTGAGCTTTATGCTGAAATTAACCAGATCATCGCCGCTCATCTGTGCACTCCATCAAGCCAAACCCCGATCGCCAATAACTTTGCCAACAAATCCCACTGACCGCTTCCCATCCTTTTAGCATTTGTCCACATCGCTTTAACCTTGCTCGTATCAAAGAAACCCAAATCCGGATAGGCGTTAAATACCTCATCAGCATGCGCTCGCCACGGGCCCAGCAATACATCCTTTTCCTGAACCCCCATACCAAATCCACGTTTTGGAGCATAGAGCAGTTCTTGTGGGACCAGATCTGCCACTGCTTTTCTCAGTATATTCTTCAGTTGACTCCCATCCTTAGGACCTTTTACCTTTTTTGAAAAGTGAATACCCATCGCCGCTGATATCACCTCTTCATCCAGGAAAGGGGATCGCATTTCGACGGATGCCATCATTGCAGGAAGATCGGATGCAATGGTGAGAGAGTGTGTATTTTCGATCAACAAGGAAAGATAATTGGATTCGTCAATAAAATCGTGATTTGGAAGCAGCTGCCCCCACGCCTCCATCTCCTTGCTCACCACATGTTCGAGTGTGCTAACAACATCATCCTGAAAAAGTTTTGGCCAACGCTCTTCCGCCTTTCTGCGGTAAAACATCGCCTTTCGTTTCCCAGGTGGCGCCATGAAAACTGAAAGTTCAGAGTGTTTTGTTTCCGGAATAATGTGCCGAATCCAGCCAAACATATTCATTAAACGTGTTACTCGAGCCGTTCTCAAATGCCCCGTGTAACCGTAGAAAAGTTCATCGGCACCATTTCCATTTAAAACAACCTTGATGCCATCATCGTGAATTGCTTCCGAGATTTCGTACGCATGAATAAGCGGCAACAACATGATTGGCTCACCATAGGTAGCCAACATTCTTCTAAATATCTCAAATTGTCTGTCAGGATCGAAGTAGAATTCTTTGTGTTGCGTACCAAGCTGATTAGCCATTATACGGGCGCGGCGCAAATCTTCATCATCCTTGTCGGCACCAAATGCGTAAGTCCTGACCGGCTCATTGCTCTGCCGCTGCATGAGATTCACGATGGCCGAGCTATCCACCCCCCCTGACAGAAGTGCACCAACTGGCACGTCGGCGATTGACCGCACAGCAACAGCCTCTTCCAGGATTGCCCTTAGCTGTTGCGGAGTATCCACCTTTCTGGATTTTGGCAACCAATGACGCCACATGCGGCGGACCCGCCCATCCTTTACTACGAGTGCATGACCAGGTCTCAGTTTTCTTAGGCCTTTGTAGGCTGTGCAGGGTTCCGGAATATGCCGCAAGTTATGCAATAACATATTGGCCAGGCCTGTTCCATCCAGCCCTGTATCAATTCCAGCCGTTTGGCTGATTGCCAGCAGCGGCGGGATCTCTGAGGCAAAGAAAAATCCTTTAGGGCTTTCTCCGTGTATGAACGGTTTTTTCCCCACTTGGTCCCTGGCGCAGAACAGAGATTTATCCTGCTCGTCCCACAGGGCAAAAGCATACATCCCTCGCAATTTCTGCAAAACGTCATACCCCCACTCTCGATACCCAGCCAATATGACCTCGGTATCAGAATGGCTCTGGAAGCTTACACCGCGTTGCACTAGCTCTTTTCGTAGTTCTTGCCAGTTGTAAATCTCACCGTTGAATGTAATTGCAAATTGCCCATCTGTTGTCGCCATGGGTTGTGACCCATTGGCCGACAAGTCGACAATAGCCAAGCGAGTGTGACAAAAGCCCACTGTACCGTCGGGGCTAGTTATACACCCTTGACCATCAGGACCACGATGGCGAAGCTTTTTCTGCATTGTAGAGAGCAGATATTCACCCAGACCAGGAGATCCGCTAATGCGCCGCCCGCCTGCGGAGTTATTTATTTGAAATCCTCCAATACCACACATTTGTTTTAAAAATAAAACGTGTAGTGCTGGTGCAGTTCTGGATGTCGAAAACAGCCGGCCAGGAATAGCGTGTAAGAGCAAAACATCGCTCTTTCCTGTGCAAGAGTACACAGAGACTTCACAGGTACTCTTGGCGGATACCCAATATTAGACCATGTGTTAGTTAACTCTAAATTCATGCTGGTCTTAGACATTCAAGACACCAATATCTGGTTCAGCTGGTTGGAAACCCACAGCACGCTTGGCGATAAGGCCGGTTTATTGTTGCTGCAACCAAGTTGGCACCTCTCCAGCCAATGGCCTGATAGTTGTACACAGCAGCATCGTGGAATCCCACGGCCTTTTTCGTGCTTGCGGACAATTCCATCGGTGTCACTCCGTTTTCTGCCAGCACACGAGACCTGGTATCCGGGGCATGTATTCTGATTTAGCAACATATGGAACGCAATATCCAGGTACTTCGCCTCTTCACTGCGGACACAGGCCCAGTTTCTCTGCAATCAGACACCGACCCATGATTGAATGGTATTAAGTCAAATTCATAAATCCTGTCATTGCGAGGAGCGCAGCGACGCGGCAATCCCAAAATGATGTAAGATTGCCCCGCTACGCAA
>ENA-ORDP01000670-ORDP01000670.1-marine-sediment-metagenome-genome-assembly--contig:-NODE-670-length-21228-cov-3.998441_pt1 | contig 21228 bp, 19 predicted proteins | sample MGYA00248627_ERZ508539 | MGnify/ENA primary metagenome ERZ508539 (study PRJEB26208, sample SAMN05571518) | marine sediment metagenome | biome: deep sea; feature: Hydrothermal vent; material... | reverse complement strand
GTTTCGAGCATTTTATTTGCTGGCATACGATAAGTCAAATAGCGAATCAGTAAATTCAATAGTTTTAATGATTCAAAATGTCTATTAGCTGTTGGCCCATATTAATAATTCCTTAACTTTTAACCCCATTGATGCTGTGGAAAATAGTCCCGGACATAAGTTCGAGGTTGGCGAATAGCCACAGCGCAAAGCCCTGCAAGGGCGATAGAAAGTAAGTCTGTAGATTTAATTTGTAACTGCGTATAGTTCTTCTTAATTTTCGAGGAGCAGGATTGCCGTGAGGGTCACCCGGGGGCGCATAACTCTCACGATTTTCAGACTCATTTCATATTGGAAAAGAGGTGTATTTGACAGCTTTTTTCAGGAGGACTATACTAAAGTCGCAAGAGCGCTGAGGGATACTGAAATGGCTATCGAAGCGGTAAACGCTAATACAGGGGTTTTTCCTTCGCCGCCCTTGGCCTATCTTCCGCCGGAGCCAGCGGCGCAAGCCCCATTGGAGCCACCCTTTGTGACGAGTCCGACGACGGCGCCTCCGGAAACTTCCGCCGCCACGGCTCCTCCGCCGCCCGTCGAAAGTGATCGTGGCGCGAATATAGACACCACCGCCTGACCCTGTTTTCAAAAGTCATGGCGCCATATCCGGCTTTTGTCTTTACAGGCGCCTTACCCCTGGAATCACGCTCGATATTTTGAACCTGAATTTATATGTATGCCATTTTCCTTCTGCCTTTACCGGCATATCGACGCCGAATATTTTTCCCTTGTTGTCGTAAGCCCTTTCATTGAAAAGGTTGAAGAGAGGGTATGCGTACCATGTCCATTCCTCAAGCTTTTCCACATTTTGGGAGGGCGCCAGAAAGTCATCCACCGTTTTACCAGGCGGAATCTGGCTCGGAGGAGGGTCGTCTTTCCGGTCCGAAAATATAGAGTCTATATTGGCCACAGGATGTTTTTTGCCATCGGTATGTATATAAACAGCTTTTCTCCAGTTGATGGTTATCATCTGGCTGGTAAGGTTGGAAAACCTGAAATGAATTTTTTTCTCATCTATCCAGAACCTTACCTTTATCTTCCCGTCGTCATAAAGCTTCTCGGTGGAGGGCGCAGGCTCAGTCATCGCGTAAATGTTCCAGTATCGATATTGCGACACGCCGGAGCAGGCGGAGCCTGCGACAATCGCCGCGATAACCATCAAGCAAGTCGACAATAGATTCAGTTTCATTGTTTATTCGCCGGATTCCTGATTTCCTCTATCAATTCGGTGGTGATATCCACTACGTCCCCGACATCCTTGCCGTAGGCGTCGGCGCCTATCTCGTCGGCGAAAGTCGAGGTTACCACCGCCCCGCCTATCATAACCTTATAGGGGAGCCGGTTTTTGGCCACTTCGTCGGAGATGATTTTCATCTGCATCATGGTTGTCGTCATAAGGGCCGAAAGGCCGATTATATCAGCGTTATTTTGTTTCGCGGCGGTGAATATCTCCTCTGCGGGCACATTTTTACCAAGATCGATTACGTTAAATCCGTAGTTGGCCAGCATAATAACGCAGATGCCTTTACCGATGTCATGTATATCCCCTTTTACAGTGGCGAACACAATTGTCCCTCTGTTTTTGATCCCTCCGGAGGATTTCAGGATAGGGTCGAGAACCGCCACGCCGCGCTTCATGGTGTCCGCCGCCGCCACAAGATGCGGGATAAACTTTTTCCTCTGCGCGAACAGATTGCCCAGGCGCCGGATCGAGGGGGTCATTGTGTCTGTAAACAGGCTCATTGCGTCCTGGCCTTCGGCCAGCGCCTGGTTTGTCAACGAAACGATAGAGCCTTTGTCCCCTTCGATAATCGCGTCGCCGATTTTATCCGTTATAGTTTTTGGCCCGGTATCTTTTTTCGGAGAGTCAGCTTCCTCTTTTTCCTCCATCATGTCGATATAAACCCTGCATTGCGGATCGCGTCCGCAAAAAAGAGACGAAGCCGCCACAGTCCGGTTTATGCTTTCGTCATAAGGGTTGACGATGGCCGCGTCGAGACCTGCCCCCATAGCCATGGAGAGAAAGGCGCTGTTGATCGCTTTTCTGTCTGGCAGGCCGAAAGAGACGTTGGATACCCCGGCTATTGTCGGGCAACCAAACTGGCGCTTGACTTCCCTGATAGTCTCCACCGTCTGGCGGGCGCCATCTTGCATGGCGGACACGACAAGGGCCAGGCAGTCGAAAATCACCCTGTCTTTGGGTATACCGTGATCCTCCAGATAGATTAATATTTTTTCGGCTATCTTCAGCCTGTCGCAGGCAAGCTCTGGTATGTCGTCGCCGGTCAGAAGGGCGATCACTGAAGCCCCGTATTTTTTGATCACAGGGGCCACTTCCTCCAGCCGCTCCTGCTCGCCGTTTATTGAGTTGACCAGCGCCCGGCCCGGATATACTTTCAGCCCTTCTTCGAGCGCCGAGGCGTAGGAGCTGTCTATTACAAGCGGCAGGGGGACGACGTTTTGGAGGGCGATGACCGCTTTTTTCATCATCTGCGCCTCGTCTACAAGTGGAACGCCCACATTCACATCGAGGGCCAGCGCGCCAGCCTCGTACTGTTTTCTGGCGTCGGCGATTATCATATCCATCCGGCCTTGTTTTATCGCTTCGGCGAACGCTTTGCGCCCGGACGGATTGATTTTCTCGCCTATTTTTACGAACGGCCACCCATCCCCCACCTGCACAGTTCCCATGCCGCTGGTAAAAGACATTGCGCGCTCAAACTTTCTCTCCCTGGGGCGCCTGTCTTTGAGATGGTCTTTTATCATGCGGATATAATCTGGCGTGGTGCCGCAACAACCGCCGATGATATTGGCCCCGGCATGCGCGAAAGGAATGGCGTATTCGGCCACTTTTTCCATTGGTGTCTCAAATATAGTGACGCCGCCCCTGTTTACCGGAAGTCCTGCGTTAGGCTCCACGGCGATGGGCAGAGAAGTGGCCGCCGCGATTGACTCCACCACCGCCACCATCGGCTCCGGCCCGGTCGAGCAGTTAACGCCGATGATATCGACCCCCAGTCCTTCAAGAACAGATACTGCGGTCACAGGATCGGCTCCGGTGTCGGTGACGCCGTCGGCGCTGAAAGTCATCGAGGCGATAAGGGGGGTCTGGCCTCTCACTTCATTGGCCGCCACCACCGCCGCCTTGATCTCCATCAGGTCGAACATGGTCTCTATGATTATCAAATCCACCCCGGCTGATATCAAAGCTTCGATCTGTTCTTTGAAAATGGCCACGCCCTCGTCGAAACCTATCGAGCCGGTGGGGGCCATGATCGCGCCCAGAGGCCCCACATCGCCTGCGACAAGGCAGTCGGGCGCGCCTTGCCTGGCCAGTTTCACGGCGATGCGGTTTATCTGCTTTAAATCGTTTTGCGCGTTATATTCGGCGAGGCGAAGACGCGAAGCGCCAAAAGTGTTGGTCAGGACAATATCGGATCCGGCCCCGGCGTACTGGGCGTGCACGTCTTTTACGGCGCCCGGTTTTTCCAGGTTCCATAGGTCTGGAGCGTAACCGTAGGGCAGGCCGCGCCCCTGAAGAAGAGCTCCCATGGATCCGTCGAGGATCATAATTTTGCTATTTAGCGTATCTAACAGGTTTGTCATCAGCCCATCCTCTCCCATCCTATGACGGCGGAAACCGATTTGCGCGGCATCATAATGTTTGTCTGGGTAAGCGTTATTCCAATTTTTCCCGCCTGTGACAGACGGATCGTCTCTGGTTGATTGTCCAGGCTCCAGTCGCCGTATCCTGGCGAAAAACGCATGGTTCGTTTATACCCCGCCTTCTCTACCGCCCGCTCGACAAACTCGTCCACCTTATCCGCCATATAATCGGCCATCCACCCGCCCACCATCTCAAGCGCGTAGGCGTCCGTAAGCTCTCCGGCTTTTTGTATCCGCTCCACTTCGTTTTCCAGATCAGGGCCGATTGTCGCCGCCATTAAAGTGGCGAAGTCGCACCCGCCCAAAAGCTTGACCATATTGGCGCCTTTAAAAAGACTGCCCGCATCGTCGCTCAAAATCGTGTTACCGTCCACGCCATTCAATCGAAACGTCGTGAAAACTCCACGACCGTGAATAAGACCATAAGCTTTGTCGATGGCGCCTTTAACAGATTCGGCGAGCGGCTTTTCCTCAATTTCCTCAATAGTTTTTATACGGGGCACTCTCATCTCCCGCAATACCCGCTCCGGCTCAATGGTGAAAGGAAGATTGTCGAGAACTGTGGCCTTATTGGTTAACATTTCTGCTTTAGCTTATAAAAGTATAAATATTGTAACCTAACCTTCTCTCAGGGAAAGCGAATTTATTAGAGCAGGCTCCCTGTAAACAGGTTAATATGCGTATATTCTGAGTTAAAGTCCTAAATCTCGCCGCTAACAGCGACTTTGAGGAGTATAGAAGTGAACAGCGACAATTCATATCAAAAAAACGTTCTGGATAACGGCCTGAGAGTTCTGACCATTCCGATGCCGGCTTCCCGCTCTGTGACCGTGATGGTGATGGTGGGCGTCGGAAGCCGTTACGAGTCTGCTTCGATCAACGGCCTTTCACATTTTATGGAGCATATGTTTTTCAAGGGCGCGGAGACTTACCCGGACGCTATGGCTGTGGCCAGCGCTATCGACGCTGTGGGAGGCTCTTTTAACGCTTTCACCGGGGAGGAGAAGGTGGCCTATTTTGTGAAACTGTCCATGTCCAAAAAACAGATCGCATATGACGTTCTTTCGGACATGATACTAAAATCGAAATTCGATCAAGAGGAGATAGACCGGGAGCGGGGCGTGATCGTCGAGGAGATCAGGATGTACAACGACGATCCGATGAGCCGCGTCCAGATGGATTTTAAACTCCATTTTTATGGTGACCAGCCGATAGGGTGGGATATCGCAGGCCCGGAAAAAGTAATTCACTCCGTAACAAGGGACGATTTTCTTGATTATCGGGCGCTTCATTACGCTTCAGGAAATTGCGCTCTGGTCACCGCAGGCGCGATTACCCATGATGAGAACCTTAAGCTTGCCGAAAAGTTTTTTACTTTTACCCAAACAGGGGACAAAATAGAAGCCGATCCGTTTGTCCAGAAAACATCGGTAAGAAGCGCTCACAGTAAAAAAGAGATCGAGCAGGCTCATTTCGTTCTTGGATTTCCGATCCCCGGCGATTCGAGCTCGGATCAACCGGCCCTCAAAGTCCTTACAAACATTCTGGGCGGCACGATGTCTTCCCGTCTTTTCTACCAGATCAGGGAGCGAAGAGGGCTGGCCTATTACATAAGGGCGTCGCGCCAGGCGTTCACCGACGCAGGCTCGCTCCAGGTGTCCGCCGGGATCAACGTAGATAAGCTCGAAGAGGCGATCACCTGCGTCATGGCGGAGATAAGAAAGATGAAAGAGAAGGGGATCACGCCCGAAGAGCTGGAAAGGGGCAAGGAAAACATAAAGGGGAGCTTCGACCTGTCGATTGAAAATCCGATGGCCGTGGCCAACTACTACGCCGCTTACGAAACGCTCTACGGGAAAGTCAAAACCCCGGAGGAGTTTGTGGCCGAGATCGACTCTGTGACGCTTGAGATGGTAAACACCGCCGCCGCCGCATACCTTGATCCGGCGAAGGTGAAGATGACCACTCTTGGGCCGTACGAAAGCGTCGATCCGTTCGATAAATGTCTGGATAGCTAAGAAGTTGCGCCAGGTCTTGTTTGTCTGCACGGGAAACCTTTGCCGCTCTCCTATGGCCGAATATCTGCTGAAGGAAAGATTTAAACAGCTAAAACAAGAAGATATTGTCGTGGAATCAGCCGGAACTATAGCAGGAGACGGAAATCTAGCGGCGCAGGGCGCTGTCGAAACGATGGCGGGCCTCGGTATAGATATGGGCGCCCACCGGGCCAGGCGCCTGACCGGCGGGATGATCGACTCTGCCTGCCTTGTTATCGTGATGGAAAAATACCACTATGGCGCCGTAGTTGATTTAAGGCCGTCTGCTGTTGGAAAAACTGTCATGATGGGGAAGTTTCTCGACGGACATGAAGAGATTGAAATTCCCGACCCGTATGGCGGAAGCAGGGAAGGGTTTATTAAATCTGTAAAAACGTTAAAGGCCGCATCTTTTAACATTGCGGATGACCTTACAGTCGGCGAAACAGGCGCACCGGTGAAACCGTGATAAGTTAACCAGAACGGGAGTTATTAAGAAATGGGCAAATGGCATATGCTGACCATCGTGGGCGAAGACAGGCCGGGGATTGTGGCAGGGGTCACCGAGGCGCTGTTCGAGGGCGGCTGTAATCTTGGGGAAACGTCCATGATACGTATCGGCGGGAATTTTACCATCATGATGATGGCCGATTACGCAGGGTCGCCAGAGTCTTTAAAGGCCATGCTAAAACCGGTGGCCGAATCTCTTTCCCTGCGCGTCCATGTGGATCTTATCGAAGGCAAACTGCACAGCCATGTCGAGCCGGATGTTGTCGTCACACTGTCGGGAGCCGACAAGGCCGGTATAGTGGCCAAAGCCGCAGGAGCTCTTTTTGAAGCCGGACTGAACATTCTCCATCTCGAATCGGACGTAGCGGGAACCGATGACAAACCTATCTACATAATGCATATCGAAGGAGTGGCGCAAAAAGGCGTCGGTCCGCTTCGATCCGCCCTTGATGGCATTTTGAAAGAGGGCGTGGAAGCGAGCATAAAACCGATAGACACACTTTACGCCTGATTGCAGTAGTTTGTTATAAATGTCAGTTCTGAAAATTCTCACCTTTCCCGACGAGCGCCTCAAGCAGGTCGCAGAGCCGGTGATCGATATCGATGAAAAACTGCTCACTTTTATAAAAGATCTGGAAGAGACGATGCGCTCCGGCCCCGGAAGCGTCGGGATAGCCGCTCCACAGACCGGCTGTTTACTGCGGCTTGCCATCATCGATGTCTCCTCCAAGCCGGATATTAAAAGCCACGGACGGCTTGTTCTTATAAATCCGGAGATTTTGTCATGGGATGGATACGCCGTCGGCAGGGAAGGGTGCATGTCGGTGCCAGATTACACAGGGTCGGTGATACGGGCCGAGCGTATAAAATTATCAGCGATGGATGAGGCGGGCGATGAGCAAAAGTATGAGATGGAGGGATATGAGGCGAGGGCCGTCCAGCACGAGATCGATCATCTCGACGGTCTTTTATTTCTCGACCGGCTTGTAAGCAGGCGCGGTGACCTTCATAAAAGAAAAGTTTACAAGAAAAAGGGGGATAAATAAGCAGGAGTTTACCGGCCCGTCCTCATCTTGTCTCTTTTGAGGTTCCCTCAAGCTGGCCTGTTTATTTCGTGAATGCGGTGGCGCAGGCTTGGCACCGTAGATAGAACAAGTTTGTCGCCGGCTTTTAAGACAATAGATTCAGAAATGTGTAGCATACGCTTGCCTGTGGCGACGTCTTCATAAGCCAGGATAGACATATCGCCCACTTTTTCCAGGTCAACCGTTGTCATTCCGTCAAGCTCCGCTCCTTTTTTAATGATCAGCTCCATGTTGAGCATCAGGTCTTCCCCGACGTAGAAGCTACCTATAACGGACCGATCAATAGCGGCCATAGCAAAAGCCGGCGCGGCCAGGGCGGAGGGGCTGAACGAGCTTTCTATGCCGAATCCTGTCTGTATTTTCTCCGCCAGGTTATGATCAAGCACTCTTAGGACGATATGGATATCTTTTTTCGCTTTCCTGGCGTTGAGCGCCGCTTCGAGGTTAGCCAGATCGTCATCGCTCACGGCGATAAGACATTGAGCGTCATGAATAAACGCCTTCTCTAACGTCTCCTCCATACGAATATCCCCTATGACTTTGGTCACACCCATATCGTGAGCGGTTTGGAGAAGCGGGTTGCTCTTGTTTTTTTCAACCACTATGACATCTTTATCAAATAGCGTTAATTGCTTCAAAACCTGAATGCCGATTTTACCTAATCCACAAAGGACAAAATGATTTTTCATACTTACACTCCTTTGACCGAATACCTCTTCAAGAACGAAGGCGGATCCCAATATACCCGCCGGTAAAGCGAACATGCCTATTCCCACAACCGCGATAAATCCACCAAGAAGTTTGCCAGACACAGTTATCGGATGAATGTCGCCGTATCCGACAGTTGTTAACGTGATAACCGCCCACCACATGGCGTCAGGAATGCTGGCAAAAGCCTCCGGTTGCGCGTCATGCTCAATAAAATACATAAATGAAGATGAGAAAAAGATCAATATCAAACCGAGTACAGCAGTGACGACAAGCTCTTCTTTTTTTGAGGCGAGTATCCGCCCGAACATCAAAAGAGCTTTTGAGTAGCGGGCGATCTTAAATATGCGAAAAATTCTGAGCAACCTGAGCGCCCTTATAAAACGCAGGTCAGCGACCACGAACGCAAGGTAAAAAGGTAAAATGGCCAGTAAATCTACTAAAGCCATCGGGGTGAGCATGAACCGGATACGACCGTAGAACGGATGCCTGTATTTTGGCGATTCTACGCAGGCCCATACCCTGAGCGCGTACTCTATTGTAAATACAATGATCGAAAAAATATCAAACAGTCTAAGAGCGTTAAAGAACTTTACGCTCAGAGGCTCTACAGTTTCTATAACTATCGCGATACAGCTTAAAACAACAATCGACATTATGAACGCTATAAGAGCGTTCGATGTTTTTTGATATTGGGAAGTTCCCTCAAGAATCTCGAAAACAGTCTGTCTCATAAAAAATATTATCGCAAAGCTCCTGTAAATCGGCGATAAAAAACCTTGTTTCCCATCGTTCAAGCTCGATTATATTACTTTTTCGATTTTTTCTTCATAAGCCGCTGTCGTAGGCGTGATAATAAGGCGGTAGGGCTGGCAACATGTCTGAATGAGGCGCAGGGAGAGGGTTTTACAGTTGACGCCGCTCAAATTTACAAACTATGCGCCATCTTGATATTCGCCCTCTACATAATGTGCACCACAGGAGCGCTCCACGCCCCGACGAGGATCAGTATCACTATCAGCGCCACCATGGCGAAATACAGATATTGACCCATGTCCCAATTTGAGGAGCTGTTCGACAGTGATGGTATTACTAATAACCATCCGAATAAAATGGGCGGCCCCAGTAAAAGCGGCCATATGCCGTACCAGTTTTCCAGCGTGTAAAGAAACAGAAAAGGCCAGGGCGGTTTCGTCCATTCCACTCCATCAATCGGCGATCCGGTAATCTCAGGCTGGTAGAAAAGCGATACGATGATTACACCCGCCGTTATTATCGCCGAGTATGTGAGCACGACTTTCATATGGTCTGTGAAGCTTACGGTTTCAGGGGCGGGTGGGGCAGAAGGGCTTAATCCGGAAATCTTGAGCGCTTTTATTAACACCAGATGAACACCCAACAAACCGGCCATGACAAATGGGAGCGCGACCGCATGGATCACGAACATTTTAAGCGGAATATTTTCGTTAAACAGAAGATTGGTCAAAAACCCGCCGCCAGGGATGGATTCATTTACCCACAACACATGAGCGAACGCCTCGGTACCCTCCTGATCCCATTTTAAAAGTGTGCCGGTAAAGAAAAAAGCAACGGCCAGACCGAGGATCACAATGCCCACGTTCCAGGTAACCCGCCTCTCTTTATAATAAGATTTGGTAAGTACTATCCTTGTGACATGGATTGCGGCAAGCGCAAGAAAAAGCTCTGCGCTGAGGGCGTGAATGGCCCTGAAATTGGATAGCAGAGGGGTTTTGCCGATTGATACAATTGAGTCGTAAGCTCCCTTTACGTCTGGCGTGTAGCCGAAATACGCTAATAAAGCGCCAGAGAGAAATAAGAGGAAAAAGACACCAAGCGACATGCCGCCCAGGGCGTAACCCGCTCTTAATGAATGCGCCGGCACAGGATAATCAAAAAGCTCCTTAACTTTGTCCGGTAGCGTCATGCGTTCCTCACCGATGGATACTTGTAGACCAGCAGGGCCATAAGTATCAAGACCATAATAACCGCGAAGGTGGCCTTGTATTTAAGAGAAGTAACCGCTTCATGAGCGAGCCGCTTCCCACTTGCAATTTTCATCTCGTTTGAGGTTTTCTCCGCAACGACCTCTGGAGACTCAGGTTTTGCGGAGGCGGGAGGCTCTGCGAGTATAGGTTTGCTTTCATGCTCTGCGCCACCATGCGCCATTACAGCGGAAGGCGCGAAAATCATAATAGCCAGGCAAAGCGCGACTAAATTATTCATGATTATTTTCCCTTCTGATATATAACCGAAAGTTGCCTGTTGAAGTATGTTCAAAAGGCGGCGTATCGCCTACGATAGAAAACATTTAACTCTCGAATTATCTTCTTCTATCACTTTCTTATATACCTATCCGCCCGGTTAAGACAATTAAAAAATGACAGACGCTGATTCGATAACCTGAAAGCCATCACAAGCCTGCGCAAAGCGCATCCGTCGTTTTTAACGTATCGCGAAAAAGTTTTTTATCTTTTTTTTCCTGAGTTTGCTCTTTATTTCTTTTACGGTATCGGCCGTTCTCTTCTTTCCCAAAACCATGCAAACGCCGGAATTGGCGAAATCCCACCAGTTGATATCGCACACATCCGGTTCGATAACAACGTCGGCGTTTTTCAGCTGGGACATAGACAGCGCCTCCCTGGCCACCGCGTTTGACTTTATAACAACATCCAGTCCGGTTGACAGTTTGTCATCTTTTATCTCTTGCTGTATTGTTATGGCGATCACAAAACCCGCCCCCATTTCACGCAGTTTATCTGGATGGTTAAGGGCCGACCATCCCCCGTCCACCAGCGTCATCCCTTCATGGATTATCGGGGGGTAGAGGCCGGGTATCGAGCATGAAGCGGTAACGGCGTCGAGCAACGATCCTTTCTCAAAATAATATGCCCTGTTGTTGGTTATATCTGTAGCGCTGCATACGAACGGGATCGCGCATTTCGAAAAATCGGCGTCTGGTATAATTTTGGAAAGGCTTTCTCTCAGTCTTTCTGTGGACAACAAAGACAGCTGGGTTAACGCGATTCCGTAGTGGAAAGATTTTTTCAGGCTGGCGGCGATCTTTTTCAGCAAGCTCCGTTTTTCCACGCCATCCCCATCGCGCTGGTAATCAAACGGAATTATCTGGTCCTCGGTATTTTCAAGAAAAGCGAAAATCTTTTTTTTCACCAACTCCGCATCGGGGTTGATAGCGTACATCGCCCCTATCAAAGCGCCGATGGAGCAACCGGCTATTATATCTACTGGAACGCCCTCTTTCTCCAGCTCTTCTATGGCGCCAAGATGTATCAGCCCCCTCGCCGCGCCCCCGCTTAAGCTCAAGCCAACTTTCATAAGGGAGCCTCTAAAAATTCATTATCTTTTTCCGCCCTTTTTCCGCCCATAGAGGACTTATATCTGCTATATTTCATATAGTAAAGACAATTGCAGACAAGAAGTCTTGGCCAACCTTTTGGAGTGGGTATATGGTGTATCTCCTTTGGCCGCTCGCTTTATTGGCGCTCGTTTGGGCGCTGGCTTTCTGGCGGGCCCCTTTAACGGTATCTACCGCGATTTTCGCCGTCGCCCTTGCCGGATGGTCTTACCTGGGCGTCGCTTCTGTTTCCATTATCATTCTGGTATGGGCGCTGTTTTTCCTCACAGCTATCCCTCTCAATGTCCGCTCTTTAAGAAAAAAGCTTGTAAGCTCGAAAATATTCGCTCTTTTCAAAAAAATCGCCCCGGCTATGTCGAGCACCGAAAAAGAGGCCCTTGAGGCCGGTTCTGTGTGGTGGGACGGAGAGCTTTTTAGTGGAAAACCGGACTGGAAAAAACTGTTGGCGTACCCCGCTCCGGCGCTCACGAAACAAGAAGAGGAGTATTTAAACGGCCCGGTGGAGCAGTTATGCAAGATGCTAGACGACTGGAAAATTACAAACGACCTTCGCGACCTGCCGCCTGAAGCGTGGAGCTTTATAAAGAAAAACCGGTTTTTTGGGATGATAATTCCTGAAAAGTACGGAGGTCTCGGCTTCTCTGCGCTCGCCCATTCTGCGGTCGTGATGAAAATAGCGAGCCGAAGCATGGCCGGGGCGGTCACCGTGATGGTGCCCAACTCGCTGGGCCCGGCGGAGCTATTGATGCACTACGGAACCGATGAGCAGAAAAACCGCTACCTCCCTTCCCTTGCCTCTGGAGAGGATATTCCCTGTTTTGCGCTGACCAGCCCTGAGGCGGGAAGCGACGCGGCGTCTATGCCAGACAGAGGCGTCGTGGTCCGCGAGCAATATCAAGGCGAGGAGACTTTAGGGATAAGAGCCAATTTTGACAAAAGATATATCACGTTGTCGCCGGTTTCCACCGTCATCGGCCTTGCGTTCAGACTATACGACCCGGACGGTCTGCTGGGCGACAAGGAGGATATCGGCATTACAGTGGCCCTGCTTCCCTCCGACACACCGGGTGTCGATATAAGCAGAAGGCACGACCCGCTGGGTGTGGCGTTTATGAACGGATGCGTTACCGGCGAAAATGTGTTTATCCCTATGGACTGGTTGGTGGGAGGCCAGAAAATGGCCGGGCGCGGCTGGAAAATGCTGATGGAGAGGCTTGCCATCGGCAGAGCCGTATCACTTCCGGCTGTCAGCGTGGCCGGAGCGAAATACGCAAGCCGTGTCACGGGCGCGTACGCCACGGTGAGAAAACAGTTCAAGATGTCGATAGGAAAGTTTGAGGGAGTGGAGGAGAAGCTTTCCAATATAGCCGGGAACGCTTACCTGATGGAGGCGGCGCGGACGATGACTGTTGGAGCGGTCGATCAGGGAGAGCGCCCCTCTGTGATCTCCGCCATGATGAAATATAACCTTACCGAGAAACTCCGTTTCGTCATAAACGAGGCGATGGACGTTCACGCAGGCTCCGGTATCATTCTGGGGCCGCGCAACCCCATAGGGCTCGATTACATGGCGCTTCCTATCAGCATAACGGTAGAGGGCGCCAACATCCTTACACGGAGCCTCATAGTTTTTGGCCAGGGCGCCATCCGGTGCCATCCGCGCGTTCTTGATGAATTGGAGTCTATAAACGACAAAGATCCAGATAGCGGCCTCGACAAGTTCGACAAAGCCCTCTTCGGCCATATCGGTTTTGTCATCAGTAACGCTGTGCGGTCGCTGTCGCTGGGGCTAACGGCGTCACGGATCGCCGTCGTTCCAGGGGGGCTGGGAGGGCAGGCAGGCCGGTATCTTCAAAAACTTACTAGAATGAGCGCGGCGTTCGCCCTGCTGGCTGACACGGCGATGCTGACTTTGGGTAGCGCTCTAAAGAAAAAAGAGCGTCTGTCGGCAAGATTCGCCGATTCGTTGAGCCAGATGTATATAGTTTCAGCCGTTATCAAACGCTTCGAAGACGATGGAAGGCCCAAAGAAGACATACCTCTGATGAACTGGGCGTGTGAGGAGGGTTTATATGTCATACAGGAGCGGCTAAGTGAGATTATCGACAACCTTCCTCTGCGGCCCGCCGCGTGGATAATGCGTTTTCTCATTTTCCCGCTCGGAAGAAGAGATAAAAAACCGGGTGACCGTCTGAGCCATAAAGTGGCTGATCTGATACTCAAACCTTCTGCGGCCCGCGACCGGCTTACGGCAGGTATATTCGCGCCGAACGACCCCGATGACCCTGTGGGAAGGATAGAGGACGCATTTGAAAAAGTTGCAAAGGCCGAGCCTGTCGAAAAGAGGATAAGGGAGCTTGTAAAGGCTGGAAAATTGACTTCCATAACACCGGACGAACAGGTCGAAGAGGCGCTCAAATCTGGCGATATTATAGAAGAAGAAGCCGAAGTTACGCGCATGGCCCTGGCCGCCAGAAAAGAAGTGATAACCGTAGACGATTTCGGCCCCGACTACTGGAAAAAAACTGAAGTACGATGAGCAAACCTGGAGAGTCTGAAGATGGCCGTAAAGTTTTCATAATCGACGGCGCGAGAACTCCTTTTGTTAAAGCCAGAGGCAAACCGGGGCCTTTTACCGCATCCGATCTTTGCGTGGCGGCGGGCCGTCCTTTGTTGTCGAGACAGCCGTTTAAACCTTCCGATCTCGACGAGGTGATACTCGGCTGTATGATGCCGCTTCCCGAAGAGGCGAACATAGCCCGTGTCGCCTCCCTTCGCCTCGCCTGCGGCAAAAAAGTCCCCGCATGGACGGTTCAGCGAAACTGCGGCTCCGGGCTTCAGGCGATAGATAACGCTGTAAGCAACATCAGGCTGGGGCGCTCCGGCCTTGTGCTTGCCGGTGGAGCGGAATCGATGAGCCATTCGCCTGTGCTCTTAAACGAGAAGATGGTCACATGGCTGGGGCTGTGGGCCAAATCGAGAGGGAGCGCGAAACTATCGGCGCTTTTTAAACTTCGCCCCGCGATGTTCGCTCCGGTAATAGGCCTGTTAAAAGGCCTCACCGACCATACTGTCGGGTTGTCTATGGGACAGACCGCAGAAATACTCGCCCACAGGTTTGATATCAGCCGGGAGGAAATGGACGAGTACGCTATGCAAAGCCACCAGCGGCTGGCCCGCGCGCAAGAGGAGGGGAGGCTAGAGGAGATCGAGGTCATTTACGACAACAAAGGCGGTTATTACGACCATGATGACGGCGTTCGAAAAGAGACCAGCATGGAGGCGCTGGCAAAGTTAAAACCGGTGTTCGACAGGCCTTTCGGGTCGGTCACCGCAGGGAACAGCGCCCAGGTGACCGACGGCGCCGCCTGGCTCATCATGGCAGGCGAGAACGCTGTGAAAAAATATGGTCTTAAGCCCATTGCCACGATTGTGGACACGCAATGGGCGGGGGTCGATCCGGCGCAGATGGGGCTGGGCCCGGCTAACGCTATGGGCATGCTTTTTAAACGGCGCGGGTTAAAGACGGAAGATATAGATTTGTGGGAGATAAACGAAGCGTTCGCCGCGCAGGTTCTTGCCGTGTTGCGAGCCTTTAGCGACGCTGATTATTGCTCTGATGAGTTTGGGCTTAAAGCCCCCTTCGCGCCGATTCCGATGGACCGGCTCAACGTCGATGGCGGGGCGGTGAGCCTGGGGCATCCGGTGGGAGCAAGCGGGGCGAGAATAGTCTTGCGGCTTATACACGCGCTCGCAAAAAATAACGCGAAACGGGGGGTGGCCAGCCTTTGCATAGGCGGCGGGCAGGGCGGCGCGGCGCTGATAGAACGGGAGTTAAAGTAGATTGAAAATGGACGAGGAGAGCTTTAAAAACTGGAGCCTGGAGGATGACAACGACAATGTTGTCTGGCTAGGGTTCGACAAGGCCGACAGCGCGGCCAATGTCTTGTCCCATGAGGCGCTCGACGAGCTGGACGATATTATCAAAGGCCTGAGCCTGGAAAAACCGCGTGGGTTAATCATATTCTCCGAAAAGAAAAGCGGATTTATCGCCGGAGCCGATGTGAACGAGTTTACGAAAATAAAAGATGTGGGGCAGGCGCAAGAGCTGATACAAAGAGGCCAGGGTATCATCGACAGGGTTGAGGCTCTTGATTTTCCCACTGTGGCCATGATTCACGGTTTCGCCCTGGGAGGGGGCTTAGAGCTTGCGCTCGCCTGCCGATACCGCGTCGCCTCGGACGATGCGAAAACAAAGCTGGGTCTGCCGGAGGTTATGCTTGGGATACATCCCGGGTTCGGAGGATCGGTTCGCTTGACAAGGCTGATCGGCGGTCTGTCGGCGATGGACATGATGCTTACCGGAAGATCGATAAGCGCAAGATCGGCGAAAAAAACCGGCCTGGTCGATCACGCCGTTCCTTATCGTCACCTGAAAATAGCGGCAAAAGATATGGTCATGAAAAAACCGTCCGTTTCCAGGCCCTCTTTGCTCAAAAGAGTCACTAATCACTCCTTTGTCCGGCCTTTGCTTTGCCGGGTGATGACCAAAAAAGTGGCGGGGCGCGCCAGAAAAGAGCATTATCCGGCGCCATACGCGCTCATAAAGCTTTGGCGCGACCACTTCGACAACAAGAAAAAGATGCTTACCGAAGAGGCCCGCTCCGTCTCCAGCCTTATAACCGGATCGACGGCCCAAAACCTCGTCCGCGTTTTTTTTCTTCAAGAGCGTCTTAAATCACTTGGAAGCGAGGCCGCTTTTGCTCCGGCCCATGTCCATGTGGTTGGAGCTGGCGTGATGGGAGGGGATATCGCCTCCTGGATTTCTTTGAGCGGGTTTTCTGTCTCCCTGCAAGACACCGAGCCTGGCAGGATCGCGACAGCGATGAAACGGGCGCATACACTGTTTAAAAAGAAGCTTAAAAAACCGAGGCTCGTTCAGGCGGCGATGGACAGGCTTACGCCGGATATAGCGGGCAGTGGCGTAAGCCGCGCCGATCTGGTGATCGAGGCGATATTTGAAAACGCCGACGCCAAGAAAAGCTTGTATAAAGAGATGGAGCCGAAGATGAAACCGGACGCGCTGTTGGCCACGAACACATCGAGCATCCCGCTTGAGATTCTGGGCGAAGATCTGATGGAGCCTGAGCGGCTTGTCGGGCTTCATTTTTTTAACCCCGTGGCGAAAATGCAACTTGTAGAAGTGGTCAAAGGCGCCATGACCGGCGACGGCAGTATAAGCAAAGCGGCGGCGTTTGTTAAAGCGATCCGGCGCCTTCCCCTTACGGTCAAAAGCTCTCCCGGTTTTTTAGTAAACCGGATTCTCATGCCCTACCTTATGGAGGCTGTGCTCATGGAGTCTGAAGGGATACCGGTTACGGTGATCGACCGGGCCGCCGTGAAATTCGGAATGCCGATGGGGCCTATTCTTCTTGCGGATACAGTCGGGCTTGACATATGCCTTTCGGTGGCGGATATTCTTTCAAAAGATATGAACATCGAGACGCCTTCCAACCTTAAAAAACTGGTAGACGCAGGGGATCTCGGCAAAAAAACAGGCAAAGGTTTTTACCAGTTCGTCAAAGGCAAGCCAAAGCCGCGAAGGCCTGCGCCCAAAGGGTATATGGCGCCTGTTGATATCTCCGACCGGCTGATCTTCCGCCTTTTAAACGAAGCCGCCGCATGTGTCAGAGAGCAGGTGGTTGAAGACTCCGACCTGCTTGACGCCGGAATCATCTTCGGCACAGGGTTCGCTCCTTTCAGGGGCGGCCCGTCCCATTACGCGAAAGATACAGGGGTGGAGGCGTTAAAAGGCAGGCTCGATGAGTTTCAGCAAAAGTACGGCCCTCGTTTTACCGCCGATGAGGGGTGGTTAAAAATATGAGTGAGGAGTATCCAAAAGACAGGGCGCCTATCACAAGGGTGTTGACCATGCCGTCCAACGCCAACGCCACCGGGGATATTTTCGGTGGATGGATTTTGGCCCAGGTAGATATCGCCGGGGCCATTCTGGCGGCCGAGCGGGCGCAAGGGCGCATAGTGACCGTAGCCGTGAATTCGGTGCATTTCAGAAAGCCTGTGTTTGTCGGGGACGTTGTAAGTTTTTTCTGCGAAATTTTAAAAATCGGCAATACATCGATGACCGTGCTGGTGGAGGTGTTCGCAGAAAGGATCCCCGGTGTAAAAGATAAAGTGACCGAAGCTGAAGTCGTGTACGTCGCGGTCGATGAGAGCAGGAGGCCAAGGCCAGTCCCCCCGTCCGGGTAATCAACAAAACCGAATCGGGAGAGATAGCCATGCCGGACGGAACGGGTAGTGACGGCATCGACGGGGGGTATTTTGAAATAGCGAAATTTTCTCTGGTTTAAATAGCGCCAGTTTCGCGAAGGTGAATGGTGGTTGAGGGTATATGATCGATTATCTGTCCGGTTACTTGTTTGTCGCCCGGAATGTATTTCTGGGAGCCGTCATAATCGCAGGCGCCTTCGCTCTTTCAAGGTTCGTCCGCGCAAGCCTTAAAAGCGCCATCAGCGGGTTTGAGTGGGCCCGGCAGGTCGGATCACTTATCACAACCACCGCCTATTACGCCATTATGGCGATTGGCGTTATGATTGGCGTATCGGTCATGGGGATAAATATCGCGCCGTTGATCGCCGCTCTTGGGCTCGGCGGTTTCGCCCTCGGTTTCGCCCTCAGAGACGCCGTTGGAAATCTTCTGGCGGGCTTTCTTATAATAATCTACCGCCCGTTCGTGATCGGAGACTTCATCGCCGTATCGGGTATCGAAGGCGAAGTCAAACAGGTCAACCTGCGCTACACCGAGCTTGAAAACGAAGAAGGCAGATCGCTGATACCGAATCAAACCATAATAAACACACCGGTAAAGGTGAAAAACAAAGACTGACGCTCACTCTCGCTGAAATCACATAGCTTTTTAACGCTCTGCGTAATGTTCCACACAGTGCTGTCATGCCGGACTCCGATCCGGCATCCCGGAGACCCCGGCTCAAGGCCGGGGTGACAATATTGCGGTCGGGGCGCCATGTGTTGCGGTTGGGTGACGCGCCGCAGTCAGGATGATATGTTGCGATCAGAATAAGCATGTTGCGGTCGGGGCGTCAATCTCACTCCTGCACGTTTATCATCGGTTTTTCAGGAGGGTGTATAGCGGCGATTGATAAATCGATCCGTTATAAAAAGTCACGATCCCGTAAGTGTCGTCCGGGTGGATGCCATTGGCGGTCAAATGCCCAGCGACGTAGGTATACCAGTAGATTCGCTCCGGGTTAAGAGACTTGTTTATGTAAGCCGTTACTGTTTTAAAATAAGACTCCTGGTTTGATTGCCCCTTTTTACCCGTTTCCGTAACCCATACTCTCATCCCGGCATTCTTCACCATGTTGCCGCCTAAAGCGCTAAGCTCAGGATCGAGTTCGGAATAATAGTGGAAGTTCAAAACATCCGCCCACTGGCTAAGCCCCATGTCGATTAATTTCTGCGTCCAGTTCCAATTGTCCACCCCACCCAAAACAATGCTCGTCGTGGCGGCTGATACGACAGTGGCCGACGGGTCGATTGATCTTATGGCTGTGGACGCCCGTTTTAAAAGGTCGAAGTAGTCTCCAGGGCTTCCATCCAGAGAATTATAAGTAAGGTCGTCCGGCTCGTTCCAGACTTCCCAATTTTTCACAACGCCTTTGTAGCGCTTTACCACAGGTTTGACATAGTTGTTTATATAGATCGATTTCCAGTCCGGATTCCCCCTCAGCCAGTTCGGGACGTAAGCCAGAATCGCGACGATATCCAGCCCGGCGTTATCAGCGGCGTTTATATATTTGTCGAACCGGGAAAAATCGCGCCCTGAGTAGGCAGAGGCCATATAGTTTTCGTCAAATGACAAGTCCATTCTTACGTAGTTGACACCCAGCGACTTTATGTCCGCCATCTGGTTGGGCAGACTGCCTACAACAGTGTTATAGGGAAACATAGACATGCCGATCTTGTTGTATGGAACCTCCGCGCCGCCAACCAGAACAGTCTCTACGGCGTTCTCGCATCCTGTGTAGGCTAAGAGTGTGATAAAAAGGAATAGATGAACGAATTTATTTTTCATACGTTTCCTCGAAAAATCTTTTCAGGCATTCTACAGCAGATAAGCGCCGGCCAAGCAAAGAAGTTGTAAAGGGAACCTCTAAAAATTACTTTCGTCACGAAAATGAGTGAAATTGTATATGGCAAGGCGGCGGGACAACATTCCCGCAAACGTATGGAAACATACGTTGAGGACAATTTTGTTACGCCAACGAAGCTAGAGGCGGTTTTACACATTTGCAGTAGAAAATGAATTATTAGAGGTTCCCTAAAGCCGTAGCAGGCCGGCTCGATTATTGGATGGGCTCTTTATCTATCGGTCATTTAGTGGACGTGTGCGAGCCATCGCAAAACGGCGGATTGTTTGTGCGCCTGCATCCGCATAAAGCGACCTGTTTGTCCTCTTCTAGTTCGAATAGAAGAGCCGCGTTGGGGGTGTTCTCATATTCTGTGCCCTTGTGCGTGTTGTCACAAAACGGCTGGTTTTTTGTTAATCCGCACCCGCACCAGATATACGTTCCCGCTTCGAGATCCATTACATACGGCGCGTTTTGAGAAGATTTAGGCTCCGGCATTATCAAGACCTCCAGTGACAGTTATAAATTTCATAAAGTATATCTTACATTTTTCACCTCCTTCAAATAAAGATAAATTTTGATGTGAGGTATGGAAAATAACGGCTCTTAAAACCCGTGATATGATGCCCAGTTTGGATGAAGGTTTCAAATGTCCACTAAAGCAGGCGCGTACGCCGCGCTATTTTTCGCCAGCGCCCTTATGGCTTCCGGCTATATCCTGGTCAGGGCGGTGGATCAGAAAGCGGGCATGGGTATGTTCGTTATGCAGTCGATGTTTTTCTGCGCGCTGGCCATAACTTTTTTCAGGCCGGGAAAACCGGCGAAAAAGGTGACGCGCCAGGATATGGCCGCGATCGCTTTTAACGGAATCGCCACGCCTGTGGCCCTGTTTCTGGTTTGGGAAGGGGCCAGGATTGTAACTCCGTCACTTGCGTCGATAATCGTAAATTCCAATGTATTGATGATCGCTTTGCTGGCCTGGGCGCTTGGGCGGAAAAAATTCAAGACGGCTCAGTTGCTCGCGCTCGCGGTAGGTTTCGCCGGAATAGTCTGGATAAGCTTTGAGAGGGGATCTCTGGGAGGAGAAGCGCAAGGAGTGGCCTGCCTGCTCGCCGGCGCCGTTGTCATAGCCGCCATTACCGTAATCATAGAGCGTCCTGTGGTCGAGATTGGAGCGGTGGCGGTGACCCGGTGGTCGTACTGGATCAGTTTCGTTGTATCTTTGGCAGTCGTGTTAATTAGCGGCCAGTTGAAGTTTTATTCCTTATGGCAGTCGGGGCTTGCGTTGATAACCGGAGGTATAATGGGCGCTCTTGCGCTTTTATTCTATCTGGGAATGAGCAGGCTCGGGTCGGCCGACGCCGCCGCTTTCAAACTGCTGGTGCCGTTTTTCGCTTTAATATACGGGTTTGCGATTTTGGGGCTGATACCAAATTTAAGCTCTTCTATCGCGGGCCTTCTGGTCATTGTATCCGTGGCTGTTTACCAGTTTTCAGGAAAAGAGGACTCGAACGGACTGGAACCGGTCAGGAATACCTAGCTGGTAAGCTTGTTTGTAGTCGCGCTAATTTTCGGAAGTAGTAAAAACCTGTTTCAAAAGCTCTCGAACGTTTCTATTGACAGAG
>ENA-ORDP01000669-ORDP01000669.1-marine-sediment-metagenome-genome-assembly--contig:-NODE-669-length-21262-cov-8.153534_pt1 | contig 21262 bp, 25 predicted proteins | sample MGYA00248627_ERZ508539 | MGnify/ENA primary metagenome ERZ508539 (study PRJEB26208, sample SAMN05571518) | marine sediment metagenome | biome: deep sea; feature: Hydrothermal vent; material... | reverse complement strand
CGAGCACATGTCTGACAAATGTATTCTCTTGCAGGAGTGTCTCTAGCAATCTAACTCGCGATACAATATTAGTATTGAATATCTTCATTACTAACATAACGTGGCGCGAGCTAAGCTGTACCCCGCGCGCCGCGTGCCCCGTGGTTCCTCCCACTCTTGGGCGTTGATCGTAGCACAGCGCCGCGGGACGAAGCACGCAACGGGAAACAAGGGGTTATCCGATTGCCACCTTGGGTTGGGCGCATTACCTTGCCAGTCGCTCTAAATCATCTAGCAGTGAAAGAATATCACAAGGTACTTTGTCAACTGGTAGCCTTTTTGCCAATTCTAGACGGTCGACACCCAAGTCTTGCAGAATCGCTTTCCCATGTATGTTAAGGAGGGCTTCAGGCGCCTTGACGTCCTGAAAGGAGTTTCCAATAGCGATCCCGTAGTTGTCGCGCAAACGACCTTCAACCTGATCTAAACTGATATCGAGTAGGTTAGCGATAGTGGGTGGCCAAAGTAGATAGTTCTCTATGTGCCGCCGCCGCCATTTTCTACAATGGAAATCCGGCTGGTCATATTCGTGAGATTTATCAACGAGTCCATCGCCAACTGTTGTGTATGGTTCGTCATCTCGGTCCCTAAGACTTAATGCAACCAAGTCAGGAATCTCTTCTTTGAGAGCAAGGAAGAGTTGTTTCCGCTCCTTATGCCCAGCGGTGTTTTTCCACTCGACCCATGATCCCGGGATTTCACGACCGAGCGTAGCTGCTAACGTCTTTAATACCTGCATGTCGAAATCACCTTCTACGAGAAGAAGTCTCCTCCTCTTCTTTAACGCATCTATTCTCGGCGCGTATTCGGATCCGAGTCCCGCAAGGAGGCCAACTTTCTGATTCTCCGTGCTAAGGAATCTCGGCGCACGCGAAGAAGACAACTCGAGAATCCGTTCCGGCCTAGAATTCTTAAGTATCTCGGTTGAGTGGGTGGCTATTATGATCTGTTGCCCTGAGGTGTTTGCGATATTCTCTAAAGCCTCAAGCATTTGTTGCTGGAGCGAGCAGTGCAGGTGAGCGTCTGGCTCGTCTAGAAGCAGGGTTGAGATTTCTGGAGCGACAGCCAAGGCATAGACACTGAGCCATTGCAAGAATCCGCTCCCCTCCACCATCAGATCACGATTCTTGTAACCGTGGTGGCGAGTGAGACGATAGCCCTTATGCGTACCCTTAACTATTTCTACGCGAATGTACGAATGATACTCCTCTGCAAAAGGGGCAATAACTAGTTCTGCACCGAAATGTGTCCTAAGTGCCTGCTGAAGCAATTCCCAAGGGTCAGTCTCACGCAGTTTGCGAAGGTCTGCATTGCCAATTTTCGTTTTTCCTTCTCGCATAGAGCGCCGCTTATCAACGTTCGCAGTTGAGAGATCCAAAAGAAGGTTACGGAGAACAGCCCCAGCAAGTCCTTCGCCTATCCGCCGTCGACGTATAGCAACTGGTACGCGTCCTTCACGATCCGTGATACCAGCGAAAGGTGGCAGATAGGCGACTCTAGGGATGACGTCATCATTTTGCAAGTTCGAAAAAGTGGTCTTGGCAAACAATCGGTCATTCGCCAAAGCCAATCCGAATTCCAGTTCCTTAGTTCCATGAACATGATTCCACTCCGCCTTGATGCGGAGTGTATATCCATCGGGATCGGCTACAGATTTGTGTGAGATGAGATTTGTCCAAAGGTGTCTAAGAGATGGCACGTTAATTGGAGAAAACTCATCATCCCCAAGCCCAAGCCCCTGCGAAGTACTTGTGCCGAGAAGTGCTTTGTGTCCTTTTTCTGCCTCCATTACAGTGCGGCAGAATTCCCAAACTGCAAGGCCATGGAGAATCGTGGATTTGCCGGTATTATTACCACCTGCAAGTAGCATCGTACCTTTAGGCAGTAAAGGTATGCGCTGTTCCTTGAACTGCTTGAAGCGTTTAAATGTGACTGCTGCGATCATGTTGGCTCCTTTGCTAATCGTTCAGTGAAACCCACTATCCGGATGCCGCATAACGGGGCGTAGCTACTAAGTACCGCTTAACTACAACTAGATGCACGTTCTTCCACCTAATCCCCACTGTGCCACCCTAGACAGAAAATGTTCCACTTAAACAACCATTCTACACGCTATATAGACAATTTCCCATCTAATGCACCTATTACGCTCACCCCTAGTCAGTGCGATTTTTATAATGCATCAAGTTCAACCTGAAAATCAATGACTGGTCAAGGATGGGAGCATGCCGAAACCCTGAAGATCGAATTCAATCCCCCAAAAGCCGCTGCCCCTCCTTCGCGAACTCGGTTACCAGCCGAACCATGTTCTCGAAATCGTCCAGTCGCAAGAGGCTGAGCGGTGAGTGAATGTAGCGACAGGGCACCGAGATCACCCCGGACAACACTCCGCCCTTGCTGAGGTGAATCGCTCCCGCATCGGTGCCTCCAAAGGACGGCAGCTTGTATTGATAGGGAATGTCTTCCCTATGCATCAGGCTCACAATGGTCATAGTGAGTAGACAGGCACAAGAACCTCTCGCTCCGCTTTTCGGCGTCCGCGAATGCTCTCCTCAATCGTTTTGAGCACGTTCGCTGCATAATAGCGTGTGCCGCATTGTGTACATACACCCGCTGGCACATTCTCAATCAGCACATATTCCCCCTTCACTTGCCGGTACAGCGTAACGCGCTTCTCCACAATAGCCCCGTCGCAGTATTCGCACGTTTCGCCTTCCCAAAAACTCATGGGTCTTCTCCTCTTACTCCCTGGGTTTATCTTCGTACACGGTTATCACACAAAGTTTCCCTGATTTGGTCATACGGCATATGATACCAATGGACCGTCTATATATTTGCCTTCTTTGGGCCATATTCTCCTAATCCTCCTCGTGAGGATACCATGCTCTACATGGCTGGTCAAAGATCAGAACATGTCGAAGCCCTGAAGGTCAAGTTTAAACCCCCAAAAACCGCTGCCCCTCCTTCGCAAACTCGCTCACCAGTCGGACCGTGTTCTCAAAATCATCCAGCCGCAGGAGGCTGAGCGGTGAGTGAATGTAGCGACAGGGCACCGAGATCACCCCGGCCAACACTCCGCCCCTGCTGAGGTGAATCGCCCCCGCATCGGTGCCCCCAAAGGGCGGCAGCTTGTATTGATAGGGAATGCCCTGCGCCTCGGCCAGCTCTTCGATAAAGCGCACCAGCCGACCATTCACGATCAGCGTCCGATCGGCCACGCTGATCGCCGGCCCCTTGCCCAGGCCGGTCGGCTGACGCGAGGGCGGCACGCCCGGCGTGTCCGCGCCGATCGTCCCCTCCAGCGCCAGAGCCAGATCGGGCTCGATCTGATAGGCCGCAGTGCGCGCCCCCTTCAGCCCGGTCTCCTCACCGATGGCGAAGTTGCAGGCCAGTGTCAGTTCAAGCGAACTGCCCTGCAAACGCTCCAGCGTCTTGATCAGCACCGCACAGCCCGCCCGGTCGTCGAAGGCCTTGCCCATGACCACCTGTTCGTTCAGGCGCTCGAAGGGATAAGCGATCACCGCGGGTGAGCCGATGCGGATTCCCAATGCTTCCGCCTCGCTGCGCGAGCCGACCCCGATGTCCACGAAGAGCTCTTCCAGCTTGAACGGCTGCTCGCGCTCCTTGGGGCTCAGGATGTGAGGCGGCGGCGTGCCGATGACCCCCTTGACCAGCGTGCCGGAGCGCGTGCGCACCGTCAGAGCCTGCGCCGGCAGGATGCGCACGTCCCAGCCGCCCAGCGGAGCGAAGCGCAGGAAGCCTTCCTCTTCGATATAGCTGACCATGAGGCCGATCTCGTCCATGTGGGCGTCAAGCATTAAGACGCGCCCGCTCCGACCGGCGCGGGTGGCGATCAGGTTCCCCAGCGTGTCAACGCGCATCTCGTCCACGTAGGGCCGGGTCAGCTTTGCGATCAGCTCGCGAACTTCCTCCTCAAAGCCGGAGACGCCAAAGGCGCCGGAAAGCTTTTCCAATAGCTCGGCTGATTCCATCGCGGTTCCCCCTCGGCAAAGGATACAGCAGTATAGGCGCTCAGCCGGCCGCGGTCTAGCGAGCGATAACTCAGGCAGTATCGGCGGGCTGAGCCTGGGCAGCGGAGGCTCCCCGCCTGGCGCTCAGCAGGGAGAAGATCGTCCCCTTGTCTTTCACCCAATGTTGAGCCAACACGCCCAACACCGAGCCGTACCCCAGGTGGGCAAAAAACGTGACGAGGAAGTACGCAGAGCTGCCGGTTTTGCTCCCGAACGGTCCGAATATCGGCGCCATCGGTGGCAAAGTCATCATCCCGAGCTCCACGAGCATGGCCCAGACTATACCCCACCACCAGCGGGCCTTGCCCCAGATCAGCGTGTAAAACAACCCGAAACTGGCCCCATTGAGGAAGTGATAGATGAAGCCCACCGTGAGGATTGACAGCACCCCGACTTGCGGACCGAGGATCATCTTGCCAAAGAGGACCGACGTGTCGGTGCCCAGCCAGCCGTGGATCACACCCAACTGGCGGAAGAAGTCCAAGAGGAACGTGGCAAGAGCTCCAGCACCCAGGCCGGCCCAGATGCGGTTGGTCAACGCTGGAAAGCGTCGCTGGCTATAAAACGCCACGATCAGCAGTACTGCTAGTGAGGGCAGCCAAACCAGCGGCACATAAACGTTGGCAAACGCATGCATAGAGGCGATCACCTGAGACATTTTCGTTAAACCCTGGAGCAACAGGGCGTTGCCCGAGGCCAGGAGTATCAGGAAGATCGTGGCCGCGCTGCCCGTCCACAGCGTGATAAGCACCAGCAGGAGACGCTTGACATCTATTCTATTCGTTTCTGACATGTGACCTCCGGTTTATTAGCTTTGCGCGCGGAAGCCCGCCGGATAGAGGCAGACCAGCGGCGCTCCCTTGCTGACGCCGGTGACCTGCAGCGGGGCTTTGGGCGGCTTGGTCTCATCGGGATCCACGATAAAGACGTGGATCTGAAACAGCGGCAGCTTGGCATCGACCAGACCCACTGTGTGCGCCTTGCTCGTGGCCTTTCCTGCCGCATCGGTGGACAGGGTCACCTTGGTCACCGTGCGGCTGCCAACCGGGTCGAAGGTGATCAGTTGGACTTGGTAGAGGTGATTGGGGCGCAAGTCTTGCACGGTGAGGGCGACCTCGAACTCCTTGGCGACCGGCTGGTAGCTGAATGAGCCCGAAGCTCCCTCCCAACTGGACCAGCCGAAGCTCGCGAGCGGAATGACGACATCTTGAGCTTTCTGACTGAAGAGCACAGGGGCCTTCCAAGTGCTGAGCAGCAATGCTCCCGCTCCAGCTTTGAAGAACGCACGTCGGTTGATTCTCATCTACTTCTCCTTTCCTGCGGACCCACCGATGGACCCGCTCTCTAGCTTCAATTCCAGCGAGCCTGTGCTGAGCTAGCTTGCCTCAGCAGCCGGCTTGGAACATACGCCTCACCCGTTTCTCAAGGTTTTGGCTTCACTCCACGCAACAGCTCATCTTGGACAAATCCCGACGGAAGGCTTGGGCGGCCAGCTTGATCCCCTCGCTATAAGTGGGGAAGACATGCACGGTATCTATCAGATCGTCTATGGTCATCTGAGCTCGGATCGCCAAGGTCGCCTCGTGGATCATCTCGTGGGCCACGGGAGCTACGATGTGCACCCCCATGATCACGCCCGTCTGCGGATGCACGACCATTTTTATCAGTCCGCGCGTGTCATTGACCGCCAAGGCCTTGGGCACGCTCTCCAGGGGCACCGTGCGACAGGAGCAGGCGTGGTAGCGTTCGCTAGACTCCTCTTCGGTGATCCCCACGCTGGCCACCGAGGGCGAGGTGAAGACCGCGTGCGGGATCTGCTCGTAGTTGATCGTGCGCGCCTCGCCGGCGAGCGCGTTGCGGGCTGCCGCATGCCCCTCTTTGGCCGCCACCGTCTCCAGAGCCATCTTTCCGACCACGTCGCCGGCAGCCCAAATGTTTTGCACCGAAGTATGCAACGTGTCGTCGGTCTCGACGAAGCCACGCGCAGCGGTCCGCACGCCCGCCCGCTCCAGGTCCAGCGCGTCAGTGTTGGGTTTGATGCCGGTGGCGATCAGCAGTTGGTCGGCTTGCCAGGTGCGCTCTTCCCCGTTGACAAGCCCGGTCACCGTCTTCTCATCGCCTGATTGTGAAACCCGCTCGGTCTTCACCTTGGTGACGATCTCAATGCCTTCACGCTGCAAGTAATACCCCAAAGCTTCACCGATTTCGGGTTCATAGTGGGGCAATACCCGCTCGTGGTTGGCCAGCAGCGTGACCTGGGAACCAAAATGAGCGAACATCTGGGCGAACTCCAGCCCCAAGGGGCCGCCACCGATGATCAATAGTCGCTCGGGCAGTTTCTCTAATGAGAGTGCCTCGCGATTGGTCAAGTAATCTACGCCTTCGAGGCCCTCAATGGGCGGAATATAGGTCGAGGACCCGGTGGCAATCAGGATCTTTTTCGCTTGTAGGAGCGTATCGCCATGCGCCCCTACAGCCACGGAGACCTCCGTGGGGGAGAGGAAGCGCCCCTGGCCCTCGATGAGCTCGACGTTACCCAGCGCCTGCAAGACGTTCTGGTAATTTTGCTGGCGCAATCCGGCGACCAGCTCGTCCTTGCCTTGAATAGCCTGGCGAAAGTCCACCGTGCCTTGAGCAGGCGTGAGCGCCGCAAAGCGACTGCGGCCCGCGTAATAATGATCGAAGCCCAGCTCCAAGAGGTGCTTGCTAGGAACACAGCCCACGTTGACGCAGGTGCCGCCCAGGGGCAGGCCGTCGTTGATCATGGCGGTTTTGGCGCCCAGCTCCGAGGCGACCGTGGCCACGGCAAAGGCCGCCGCGCCGCCGCCCAGGATCAAGAAATCATATTGGCTCAATGTAGAGCAACTCCTTCGTTAGGTGATCGGTATTTGATTGCTCCATCTTCACGCTTCTCGTTCAGAAATGCTTGAGGATAAGCGCCAGCGAGTTCTTAAAGCGGTCGATCTCCTCCTCGTCTCCCTCTACGACGCATTGCTTAACACAGCTATCCATGTGGCCCTCCAGCAGGTGCACAATGACCTGATTGAGCGCCGATTTGACCGCTGAGAGTTGGATGAGGATATCATCGCAAGACTCCTTTCGCCTGATCATCTCGGTGATCCCGCGCACGTGACCCTCCAGGCGACGGAGCCGATTCACAAGTTCCGTCTGGAGCCTCTCTGTGAGATATATCTCCGTCTGTGCCTCTGCCATGTCGTTCGACCTCCTCTTCCCTGCGCAAGTCGCCAGGGACATATCCCCTCCCAGGGGTATGGATCATGATAGCAGATGGAGGACTGGATGTCAAGTGGGGAGACGAGCCAGCTTGTTTATCATCGCCTATTCTGACCTAAGGTCAAGGGTGCAGCCCCTGACTCAAGGGATGTGAGCCAGGGGCTGGAGGGCGCTGTTCGCCAGGGCACAAGGATGAGGGATGGGGATTACTCTCGCTTGATGTCCAAGGCTTCCAGTTAATTCACCTCGCTCGATCTAATCCCCTACTGGGGGATTAGATCACCTGTATAATAGACTGCCTGGATTGAGAAGGGAAGTAAATTCTTCACACATTCGCTTGTTGGTGCAGCGCCAACTCATCCCCCAAGATGATCCGCCGAGCCGGATCGAGCGTTATGAATTGCCGCTCGCGAAAACGCTTGAGCGTGGCTACGACGTGCTCCCGACTGGCCCCGATCAATTCGGCCAACTCTTGATGTGTAAACGCGATCCCAATCCGTCGCCCGTCCGGTGTCTGCTCGCCGAACTCGATTGAGAGTTTGAGCAGGAGTGTGGCCAGCCTCTGAGGAACCGTCTTGAAGACCATCTCCTCCAATTTGACCCGGATCTCAGTCTGACGTGAGCCCATGAGTTTGATTATCTTGCAGCAGACTAGCATGTTCTTGCGGGTGAAGTACCTGAGGTAATTCCGCGAGATCAAACAGATGCGGGACTCTGCAAGGGCTTGGGCGTAGAACTGGCGCCGCTCGCATTCGGCCAGGGCCATGACCCCAAAGGGCTGACCGCGACCGCACAAGAGCATCAGCGTCAGTTTACGTCCCGCGGGGCTCACCTGATAGATCTTCACCAGCCCCTCTTCGACGAAGTAGACAGTATCACAGAGGTCGCCTGGCTGGAAGATCAGTTGATCCTTTCTATACGAGTAAACCTGAGCTTGCTTGAGGAACTCTGCCCGCTCGACCTCCGTCAAGTTTCGGAGAAACTCGACGTTCTCCAGGCACCAGAAGCGAATGGGCTTCTCTCCTCGCTCGTCAGGGTCCCTTTCATCGTTCATCTCAAGAGAGTCCTTCCTAGGACAAGAAATCCTACTAGCATGTAGGCGACGATTAAAGCCCAGGCGATCGTCGGACCTTTCAGGCGATTGTTGATCAACGCCCCAATCTGGCCGCCTACGACGACCACCGGGGCGATTATCGCGGCAACTCGCCAGGGGATTACAATCTGTTCGGCCTGGAAGGCAGCCGGGGCGACGTTCAGAATCAACAGATTGGTTACCAGAGCCGATAAGATCGTCAGGTGTAAGATCAGCGCGCTCGTACCGATGGAGATCTTGACCGGGATCTGCTTCCTTACGGTGAGCAAGGTGTTGGATATCTCGCCGATAGCAATGCCCACCAGCCCGGCGAATGCCCCGGCCACAAACAGGATCAGCCGATCAAGTTTGCCAGGATGAAACGCACTGGAGTGCCTCGGGTTGCTCGACTTGAAAAGATATATCTTGGGGTGGTAATCCATCCGTGACGCCTTGGAGCGGCGATGGGCGCGGTAGAGGATCACTGCCAGACCGATGAGCACGAAGCCGAAGGCAAGCAGGAGTCCCCGAGCGGGCATGAAATAGGAGACCAAACGGGCGAGGGCTGCGAGGGGCATGGTGAAGACCAGCGCCTTCCCCGCGATGGTAAAGTCGATCTGACGGCGGAACCAGTAGCCCGCAACACTGCTGGTGTATCCAAAGATCTCGATGGTGAGCGCCAACCCGATGGCTTCGTTGGGGCTGATCTGGGGGAAGCCCAGGATGAGCGTGGGAAACAAGAACAGAAAGGCAGGGGTAAACAGGACGGCAGCCTCCATGGAAAGCGCGCAGACGGTGGTGCAGATGGCCAGAGAAAGCGTGACCATCACAAACAACCCAAGTAGCCCGAAGCCGAAGATCATAATCGCTCCTTCAGTCACTAACCTTCTCTGTTTACTTGTATATGGAAACTAGACACTGCCCCTTAGCCACCTCATCCAACCCTGTAAGATCGCTGATGACAATCTGGCGTTGGGCGCGCCCGCTACCCATACTGCAGAACCCCTGCTGCCTTAGCTGGTGGAGCGCTACGGAGGTCGTCTCTCGCGCCGCGCCGATGAGGTCGGCCAACTCCTGATGGGTGATGCGAACCATGATGCCCTCCGCAGTCGGCTCCCCATACCACTCGACTAACTCCAAGAGCTCCTGAGCGAGTCGTCTGGGAACGCTTTGGAAATGCAAGCGAAAGAGCTTTTGCATGAGCCTTTGTTCATAGTGCCCCAAGAGTTGCAGCATCCAGAGCGCCAACTTCGGGTCCTCCGCCAGGCACCGTCGGAGCCAGCTACGGTCGAGGGGACAGATGCAGGTATCCTCCCACACCGTAGCGAGGAAGGTACGCTTACTGCCTTCGACCAGGGCCAACTCCCCGAAGATCTCCCCCTCGCCCAAGATGGCCAGGGTTACCCGCCTGCCGCTCTCGTCCAGATAGGAGAGCTTCACCCGACCACAGTAGATATAATAGATCTGATCACTGGGATCCCCAGGGGAATAGACCGTTTCTCCCGCCCGGTAGTTGATTCGCTTCAGACAGCAGGGAGGCTGACAGGAACCATCGCACTCCAGAGTCCCCACCAGCCCTACCCCACCCCTTTCGCTATACATCAGATCACCCCACTGCAACGGATTTCGACTCAACTTCTTCATCTCTCCTCCTTATTTTCGGTTCTTATCCTATCCCCCGGCAGGGGATATATAACATGATAACATACCCCGCTGCCATTGTCAAGGGTCAGGAATTGGTGCGCTATCCCTGGGGACGCAAGAGGTACAATGGCCGAGTAGAACGCTCATCGTAGCGATGACGAGGAGTTCTATCTGCCGCTGCTGATGAGCTTAGGGGATGAGCGAGCTCTACTCAGGCGGGTGGCACAGCGAGTTTACTCCTGAGAAAGCACTCCTTATATTGACTATTTGTTACCGGCTCCTTGGGCGAAGGCTAGGATCTGCTTCATCGTCACGTTGGGTGCGCTGCTCATTGTCTGGAGAACACCGTCCTTACTGATGAGGAAGTAGATGTCGGGATAGCCCTTAGGGTCATACATATAGCTCCCCGCTTGCGAGGCATCTCCCCAGAGCCAGCCGGGCGATGGGTAGGTCGAGCCGGCGTAGCGCTTGGCGAACTCCTCGGCGGACGGACCGGCGTAGCCCAGGTTGTTGTAGAGCAAGAGCTGGATGATCTGAACGCCTGCCTGCCTCAGTTGGTCGAACTTTCCCGCGACGGCGATGGTGCCCGCCTGGCAGGTGGGGCACCAGCTGGCGAAGAGCCACAGCATCACCGGTCGGCCGCGAAATTCAGAGAGCCGACGCTCGGTCCCATCGACCGTCGTAAAGGTCATGTCGGGCGCCAGGGATCCCATCTTGACGGCGACCGTCTTATTGGCGCTGGCTGCATCGGAGGTAGAGCCGGTAGACGACTTGGGGGTTATCAGGCCATAGACGACGAAGGCAATCAAGACCAAGGCCAACAGGCCGCCGCCATAGTAGAGCAGACGCCGCGAGCGTCGCTCGCTCGGCTGCCGCTTGGCCGATCGTCGCTTCACACTCTTAGGGCTGGTTTTCTTCTTCGGTTGGGCCAATGAGGGACACACTCCTTTCGGTGAGCGAACACGAATTGAGGATATTTCTTGCGGCAAGCCACAGGGCGAAGAGCAGCAGGATCAGAGAGAAGGCCAAGAAGAGCGGCTCATATTGGGCGAAGATCCCCTGGATGCGGCCGGTGAGCCCAAAGATCTGTGGGGTGGAGGCGCCAAAGGCTGCCAGCAGCGAGGGCACCAGCGAGGTGCAGCAGACACTGCTGGGCAGGAGGCTAGAGAAGATGGCGCCCAGGCTCAGGCTGCGGCCCTGCCCGCGCGTCGCAGCGCGGAAGGCATAGATATTGAGTGTCAGCACCAGGCTGAACAACGCGGCCAAGGCGACTGAGAAGAAGAGCAGCTCGGCGTTGAGATAGTGCAGCGAGATCAGGCCGATCGTGCCGCCGGTGTAGGCGGCCGGCAGGGTGAAGAGATAGAGCACCAGCGCGCCCGCGAACAGCCCCAGCGCGAGATAGCGATAACTCCAAGCGCGCAACGCCAAGCTCAGTGCGCCGAAGGAGATCATACCGGGACAGCCTCCTGTTCCAGATCCAAATAGCGCCGGACCACCGACTCGTTCAGCGAGTAAAAGATCGTCTTGGCATCGCGGCGGGTCATCACCAGTCCATGCGTGCGCAGGATCTTGAGCTGGTGAGAAACAGCCGAGAGCGATTCAGCTAGAATATCGGCCAAATCACAGACGCACAGCTCCGGCTCACGGTGGAGCAGATAGAGAATCCGCAGGCGCATCCGCCCGCCGAGCGCGTGCAAGATGCCGCGCAGCTTTTCCAACTCTTCATTGTGGGCGATCTCCTGGCGCAGGTGCAGGATCTGCTCCGGGGTGATCGTCGGCCCCAGGCATTTGAAGCCCAAGTGCTCGACGGTTCGCTCGTAGGCCATGGCCTTCCCCTTTCAGTTGAAAAATATTTCAAGCGTAGGATAACAGGATTTGGCAGGTAAGTCAAGTGTGCCGAGTTGGGTGAGCCGGCTGCCAGATTGATCCGGTGATATAGCTTGCCTATAATGGCTGCAACAGTATGAGTAAGAACAGGCGCTACCGACACAAGCTAGAGGGCCAGCGCCGGATCGAGAAGCTGGAGAGGAGGCTTAGACGATGACAGTCAAAGAGAAGACAAGCGCAGCACAACTCAGCTTAACCGAGCACGCCCTACTGAACGAGACGGTCGAATGGTCGGGCCGGTTGCTGACTGCCTATGCCTTGCTGCTGGAAGCCGAGCGCACCGGTGACGAGGCCTCCTTCGATCAGGCATGGGGCGATCTCACTACGGCCCTCTTTCTGCTCCGGGACAAGACCGAGCAAGCGCAGGAACTGCTGGAGAAGGATTGATCCGCTGGCAGGGTTTGCCTATAATGACCACAACAGCAAACAGGAGGTGTTACTATGCCAGCTTTCCCCGGAGGAAACCTCAAAGCGGCGATGAAGCAAGTCCAAAAAGCTCAAGAGCTGATGGCCAAAAAGCAGGAAGAATTGAGTGCCATGCGCGTGGAAGCCAGCTCCGGCGGCGGGATGGTCACCGTGGTGGCCAACGGTCAGGAAGAGATATTGGACATCAAGCTGGACAAAGAGGTCGTCAATCCCGACGAGGTTGATATGCTGGAGGACTTGATCTTGGCCGCCCTCAAGGAGGTGCACCTGAAGGCCAAAGAGCTGGTCCAAAAGGAGATGAGCGGCCTGATGGGTCACCTGGGACTGCCCAATATCCCCGGTCTCTAGTCCTCGGCCAACTCATGCAGCAGTATCCCCAGCCGCTGGAGCGGCTGATCTCTGAGCTCAAGAAGCTGCCCGGCGTCGGTCGGGTGAGCGCTGAGCGCTTTGCTTTTTATCTGCTCAATCAGGAAACCGAACAGGTGCGCCGGCTGAGCCAGGCCCTGGTGCAGGTCAAGGAGCGGATTCACCCTTGCGCCCAGTGCTTCAACTATGCCGAAGAGCAGCTCTGTCCGGTCTGCTCCGATCCCAAGCGCGACCGTTCGCTCATCTGTGTGGTCAGCCATCCTCAGGAGCTGCTCAAGCTGGAGCGCACCCACGATTATCGCGGGCTCTATCACGTGTTGGGCGGGTTGCTCTCGCCGATCAACGATGTGCATCCCGAAGACCTGCGCATCGCCGAGCTGCTGCAACGCCTGAAGAGCGAGCAGGTCCGCGAGGTCATCTTGGCCCTCGATCCGGTGGTGGAGGGCGAGGCCACCGGCATGTATCTGGCGCGGGCGATCAAACCGCTGGGCATCCAGGTCTCCCAGATCGCCTACGGCGTCCCGGTGGGTCGGGATTTGGCCTTCGCCGATGAGCTCACTTTGAGCCGCGCGCTTCAGGGACGGGTGCCGATTTAATTAACCAGGAGGTCCCATGAAAGCCATTCGCATCCATCAACACGGTGGGCCGGAGGTGCTCCGCTATGAAGAGGTGCCAGATCCGGTGGCCGGGCCCGATGAAGTGCTGGTCCAAGTACGGGCCTGTGCGCTCAATCATCTCGATATCTTCGTGCGCCAGGGCCTCCCCGGCATCGCTCTGCCGCACATCCCCGGTGCAGACGTGGCCGGGGTGATCGCCGAAGTGGGCGCTCAGGTTCAGGGCCTGAGCCAAGGCCAACGGATAATCGTCAACCCCAGCCTCAGTTGCGGCCACTGTGAGTACTGCATCCAGGGTCAAGACAGCCTTTGCGATTCTTATCGCATTCTGGGCGAGCAGGTGGACGGCGGCTACGCCGAATATCTCGCCGTGCCGGCTGACAATGTGCACCTTATCCCCGATGGCTTCTCCTTTGAGGAGGCCGCCGCGGTGCCGCTGGTCTATCAGACGGCCTGGCGCCTGCTCGTCTCCCGCGCTCAGCTCAAAGCGGGCGAAGATATCTTAATCTTAGGCGCGGGCGGCGGGGTGGCCTCGGCGGCGATTCAGATCGCCAAGCTCTGTGGGGCGCGCGTCTGGGCCACCTCGAGCAGCTCGGTCAAGCTGGAGAGGGCCCGCGAGCTGGGGGTTGATGTACTGATCAATTATAAAACATCTGATTTCGCCAAAGAGATCCGGCGGCTGACCGACAAGCGTGGGGTTGACGTGGTCCTGGACAACGTGGGAGAGGCCACCTGGGAGCAGAGCCTGCGCAGCCTGGCCAAGAACGGGCGCTTGGTCACCTGTGGGGCCACCAGTGGCCCTCGGCCGCCGACCGACATCCGGCTGGTCTTCTGGCGTCAGTTGCAGATATTCGGCTCGACGATGGCCAATCGGCACGAGTTCTCGGAGGTGCTGCGGCTGGTCTGGCAGGGGAAGCTCAAGCCGGTGGTAGACCGCAGCTTCCCGCTGGGCGAGGCGGCCGCGGCCCAGCGGGCGCTCGAGGCCGGCGAGCATTTCGGCAAGCTGGTGTTGGTGCCCTAAACATAACGCAGCGCATCCACGATGCGCGTGCGGGCCGCCTTGACCGCCGGCAGCAGGGTGGAGAGCACCGTAGAGATGAAAGCCGTCAAGAAGGGCACAGTCAGGTTGTGCGCCGCCAGACGAATCGTAATCGGAATCTCCACGGTGAAGCCGGGCGGCGTATAGGTGATGTAGGCCAGATTGATCAGCCAACCGAGCAGCCAACCCAGCCCCAGCCCCAGCACTCCTCCCAGCAGTCCCAAGAGAATCCCTTCAGTGCTAAATAGAGCAAATATCTGGTAGCGCCGGGTGCCGATGGCCTTGATCGTGCCGATCTCGCGCATCCGCTCGAAGAATGACATGGTCATCACCTCCATGATGCTGAAGAGCACCAGGATGAAGATCGCCGTGGTCATGAAGCCGAACATCACCTTCCAGAAGGCCTGCACCTGATGGTAGAAGACGGCTAGATCGCTCCAGGTCTTGACCTGAAAGCTGCTATTACTCGCGCTATCCAACCCGCTGGCGTCCAGGGCCCGCTGCAGGGCATGGGCCACCGGGGCGGCCTCCGCAGCAGAGCGGAGCTGCACGATCAGTTTCCCCACGCCCACAGTGCCCAGGAGCCGCTGGGCCAGCTTGAGGGGAATGAAGCCCAAGTACCCGTTCTCCGCCGGCTGCAAGCCCTTGAATATGCCCACGACCTTGACGCTGCCGGCGTTAAAGGCCCCATTCACTGTGGTCACCGCCAAGCTGAGGTAGTCGCCGATCCCCACCCCCAACCGCTGGGCCATCGCCTCGCCGATCAGCGCTTGGCCCAGATCACCGACCCGCAAGCTGCGGCCACTAGACAGCGGGAAGGGCAACTTCCAGCGTTCCGGCTGCACTCCCAGGGCCAGCAGATTAGTGCTGCCCTGCTGGTTGCCGATCAGGCCGGAGACGCTGAGCTGTGCTGCCACCTGGTCGAACTGCGGCTGTTTGCGCAGCAGCACCTCAATCCGGCCCAGCTCCTGCGGCTTAATCAGATAACTATAGCCCCGATAGGTGTTATTCCAGTAGCTGGGCCGGGCGATCTGTAGGTCCCCGTAGGTGTTGATCGCCAATTGACGCAGTTGCAAGTAGGCGTCGTCCACATAACCGCGCACCACGAAGAGCGCCGCCGTGCCCACCGCGATCAACAGCAAACTGAGCAGCGTGCGCCGCCGGTTGCGAAAGACGTTGCGAAAGGCGATCTTGATCATTGCTTCTCCTCCTGGCCTACCCGTGCGCTGATTTGCTTGATCTGCCGGTAGCCGGCCTGCTGCATCTTAACCGAGAGCTCCCGGATGATGCGACTGACCAGCCCAGGGCCTCGGTAGATCAGGCCGGTGTAAAGCTGCAACAGCGAGGCCCCGGCGCGCAGTTTCTCCCAGGCATCGGCGGCGCTCATGATCCCACCTACGCCGATGATCGGCAATTGGCCCTCGGTCTTGCGATAGATCTCCCGGATGATCGCGGTGGAGCGCGCAGCCAGCGGTCGGCCAGACAGGCCACCCTCGCCGTAAGGCCAGGACTCACCCGCAGAGAGTCCCTCACGGGCGATGGTGGTGTTGGTGGCGATGATCCCGGCTAAGCCTTGCGCTAGGGCAACTTCCAGGAGCTGGTCCAGCTCGGCTGGCTCCAGATCGGGCGCGATCTTGAGCAGCAGCGGCTTAGGGGCTGCTGCGGAGCCGGCCAGCCTCTGGTTCTCTGCGCCCAATGCCTCCAATAGCCGGCTCAAGCGCTCGGCGCTTTGCAATCGCCGCAGGCCAGGCGTGTTGGGTGAGCTGACGTTGATCACGAAGTAATCGCCAAGCTGATAGAGCAAGCGGAACGATCGAAGATAATCATCGGGGGCCTCATCCAAGGGAACGTCGCGGCTCTTGCCCAGATTGATCCCCAGTGGAACCGGCGGTCGGCCCAGGCGGGCCAGCCGTGCAGCCACCCGCTGAGCACCCTCATTATTGAAGCCCAGCCGATTGATCAGCGCCGCTTGGCGCGGCAGGCGGAAGAGCCGCGGCCGGGGATTGCCGGCTTGAGGATGGAAAGTCACCGTGCCGACCTCCAGGAAGCCAAAACCCAGGCGGGGCAGAATCTGGATCAGTCGGCCATTTTTGTCGAAGCCGGCGGCCAGGCCGATGGGGTTCTTAAAATGCAGGCCGAAGAGTTCTTGCTCTAGTCGCCGGTCGCTGCGGGCAGGACCTGCCAGACGCTCTATTAGCCCGGAGAGCCTGGCCGAGCCCTGAGCTCGCTCCAGCCACCTAAGCGCCAGTTCATGGGTCCGTTCGGGATCGAGCCGGAAGAGCCAAGGCTTCAGGAGCGCACGATAGAGCATAAAATCTAGAGCAGACTGAGTTGAGGGAAATAGCTCCGATAGTACCCTAAATCACGGGTGAAGAGGTGATCCGCTTGTACCAGCGCGTGAGCTCCGACGAGGAAGTCGCTCAGGATGTGCTGTCGTACCGTGATTACTTCTCCACAATGTGAGCAACTGGCCTGTTGCTCGGTCCCACATCGGGGGCACTGAAGTCCTTTCCCCCGCCTTTGCAGATAGCTCTTCCAGGCTTGAGCCGCCTGCTGCAGCGCCTCTCTTCCAGAAGGCTCCAAATGTATCTTTGCCTCTACTAGGAACTGGTCTAACTCCTCTGGAGTGGGAAATTGAGAGGCCAGCTCAGCATAGACCACCTCACCGATTACCAGGGAACCCAGGGCAAGTGCTTCATCAAGTTGCTGCTGCGAGGCCTGAGCGTAGCGGACGTTGGGGATGAGCAGATCAAGCAGGACGTTGGTATCGAGGGAGGTGATCATCCGTGGCCTCGTAGTTTCCTCACGATCTGATCGGGATCACGTCCCTCAAGCTGCTTAAGGTACCCTCGGTAGCGGTCAAACGGGGAGTGGCGGATGAAACGGCGTATACGATACTCACCGTTCACGCTGATGAATTCTAGCTCGTCACCGGCGGAAATCCCCAGCTGTTCTCGAACCTCCTTGGGCACGGTGATCTGTCCCTTGCTGGTCACTTTGGCCGTGGGCATGTCGGTTGATCACTCCTTACGCAAGCTGCATACTCCTTACATTCTAACTGGCCTGCTAAGGCCGGGCAAGCTATGATGTCTGAGAGCAGCCCTCACTCGCCGAAGATCTTCCCCGGGTTCATGATGTTGTTGGGATCGAGCAACTGCTTGATCCGCTTCATCAGCTCCAGGCTGGCCCCATGCTCCTGGGCCATGAACTGGCGCTTGCCCAGGCCCACCCCATGCTCTCCGGTGGCCGTGCCGCCCAGCTCCAGCGCCCGCAGGACGATCTCTCGATTGGCTTGCTGGGCGCTGTCGCGCTCCTCCTCGTCATCGGGCCGGTAGAGTATCTCCAGATGCAGGTTGCCCGCACCGGCATGACCGAAGGCCGGCCCGATCAGCCGCCGCTCGCGGAGCAGACGCTCTGCCGCTTGGGCGATTTGGGGATAGGCTGAGATCGGCAGCGCCACGTCCACCACCAGCGCGGCCATCTGGGGATAGCCGGCGCGGATTGCGTCATGTACCCCATAACGGCCGGCCCAGAGCCGATCGCGCTCCTCCTGGCCGAAGCCGGAGCTAAACTGGATCGCCTGCTGCTCGGTGCAGATCTCTTTGGCCAGACGCAGATCCTCTTGCAGCGCCCGGCGGCTGCTGCCCTGGAACTCCATGAAGAGCATCGGTCGGTCCGGCAATTGGAGTTTCTGGAGGCGATTGACCAACCGGACGGTCTCCTGATCCAGCAGCTCCAGGGCAGCCGGTTGCAGGCCGGCGGCGATGAGCTGAGCCACCGCTTGCGTGGCCTGGTCCAGCGAGGCGAAACCCGCGGTGGCCGCCAGAAACTCCGTCGGCAGGCCGGCCAGCTTGAGGGTGATCTGGGTGAAGACCCCCAGCGTGCCCTCCGAGCCGACGAACAGGCTCACCAGATCGTAGCCGGAGGAGCTGCGCAGGGCATAGGAACCGGTCTGGATGATCTCCCCGCTGGGCAAGACGACTTCCAACTTGAGCACCTGATCGCCGGTCGAGCCGTACTTGAGCGCCCGGATGCCCTTGGCGTTGTTGGCCACCATCCCGCCCAGGGTGGCCGTCGTCCCCGGATCGGGCGGAAAGAAAAGCCCCTGTTTGCTCAGGCGTTTGTTCAGCGTCACGAAGTCCAGTCCCGGCTCGACGGTGGCCTGCAGGTCGGCGGGGCGCAGCTCGATCAGCCGATTCATCCGCCCCAGATCGAGCGCGATGCCCCCCTGGATCGGAATGGGATTGCCCTCCAAGCTGGTGCCGGCAGCCCAGGGCGTGACCGGGATCAACCGCCGGTTGGCATACTCCAAAATCTGTCCGACCTGCTGGGTGTTCTTCGCCCAGAGCACCACCTCCGGGCGGTGCGGGGTGTGGAACGACTCGTCGTGGGCGTGCAGCTCCAGTTGGGAGACGCCGGTGCTCAAGCTCTCCGGACCGACGATGCGGCTCAGCGCCTTGAGATCGGCCGGTTTTATCGGGTTAAAATGCTCTTTGAATGTTATCATGTGCTCCTTCCTCAGCGTTCATTATGGGCCAGAGGCAACGCTCAGGTCAAGCGTGTCTGTGGAAACGGTGTTTGGCATCTGCAGCGAAGATCGGCGATAATAGCGTCATGAGCGAGCCAAGAACGGCATTGGTCACCGGCGGCTCACGTGGGATCGGTGCGGCCACGGTGCTGGCTTTGGCCGAACGGGGCTTCAACGTCGTGGTAAATTATCTGAGCCGCGCCCAGGAGGCCCGGCAGCTCGCCCGCCAGGCCGAGGCGCAAGGCGTGCGGGCCTTGGCGATCCAGGCCGACGTCTCAGATTATCAGGCCGTCGGTCGGATGACCGAGCAAATCCTCGCCGAGCTGGGCGGCTTGCAGGTGCTGGTGAATAACGCCGGCTTCACCCAGCACGCCCGGCTAGAGGCGCTCCTGCCTGCCGACTGGGAGCGGATGCTGGCCGTGACGCTCAGCGGCGCCTTCTACTGCGCCCAGGAGGCCGCGGCGGCGATGAAGCGCGCCGGCTGGGGGCGCATCGTCAATCTCAGCTCCTTGCGGGCGCTGACCGGCTCCGATCATGGGGCACACTATGCCGCCGCCAAGGCCGGCCTGATCGGCCTGACCCGCGCGCTGGCGCTGGAGCTGGCCCCTGAGATCACCGTTAATGCCGTAGCTCCCGGCTACACGCTCACCGAGATGAATCGTCAGGTATTCGCCCAGCAGGGTCAGCAGATCTGCGCTCAGATTCCGCTGGGCCGCTTCGCTCAGCCGGAGGAGATCGCAGCGTTGATCGCCTACCTTTGCTCTGAGCAAGCCGGTTATCTTACCGGCCAGACGATCAGCGCCAACGGTGGGATTTATCTGGGGTAGGAGGTTAGCTTCTATTAAGAAGGTGGATGGTGACCCAAGGCTATCTCTGCTTGGCGTATCGCTATAATCAGGGGACGGTTTAGCGCCAATGCTGCAATCGTGGCACGCCCGATCGGCGTAAGCCCCCGGAGAAAAACACCCTCTATCCAACGAAAGTGCTCCTGCCAGATATCTTCTCTGGGGTTAAAGAGACGAACCTGGCCTCCACTTTGAGGATCGGTAGCAGATAACCGAGCACCTTTTCTTAAAGAACAGGATACGCAGGCGAGCGCCAAGTTATTAGCGTCGCTCCGGCCGCCCCGGGCACGAGGGAGAATATGGTCAATGTGAAAGGTAGCTTCCTGACCAAGTTGAGACAGTTGACAATATTCGCAACGACCCCCGGCGCGCTGGATGACCAGCTCGCGCAAGCTCCCCGAAATAGCATCAGGAGACATTTGCGCCATTATGCTCGGTTGCCTGCTGTGCCCGCAGTTTCAACAAAGAAAGCAACTCGGCAAGGTTGACTAAGCCCTCGGCCTCCGCCCTTTCTTGCTGACTGAGCTGTCCCTGGCGATCTTGCTCGTCGAGCAACGCTTGTAGGCGCGTGTTGAGCGCCGCGGGCAACTTCAGGTGAGCCAGGTCGCCCGGAAGGTCTAACTTGATGAGCACCGATTCAGCCATACTTTAGCTCCTCAGATAGCATGGATCCCTAACACTCTACTCTGCGGGGCTCCAGTGGTCAACTCCTACTTCCCGCTTGCCAACCGGCGCTGGGCCGCTTAAAATAGGCGTGCTATGTTCGATTCCCTAGGCCAGCGGCTCAACGCGATCTTCCTGAAACTCAAGCGCCAGGGCACCCTCTCCGAAAAGCAGTTGGATGAGGGGCTCCGCGAGGTGCGCCGCGCCCTGCTAGAAGCCGACGTCAATTATCAGGTGGTCAAACAGTTCAGCGCACAGGTGCGCCAGGCGGCCCTGGGCCAGCAGGTGCTCTCCAGCCTCACCCCCGGACAGCAGGTGATCAAGATCGTGCGCAACGAGTTGACCGTGCTCCTGGGCAACCAGCGCAAGGCGCTCGATCTCTCCGAGCATCCTACCGTCCTGTTGCTGGTGGGCTTGCAGGGATCGGGCAAGACCACCACCGCCGCCAAGCTAGCCCGGCAGTTCAAGGGCGAGGGCCGAAAGGTGCTGCTGGCCGCCAGCGACGTGCAGCGCCCGGCAGCCATCGAACAACTGCGCCAGTTGGGCGCCCAGCTCGACCTGCCGGTCAGTGCCTCCGGCCATACGCCGCTGGAGATCACCCGTAATGCTCTGGAGGAGGCCCGACGCAGCGCCCAAGACATCTTGATCATTGACACCGCCGGGCGGCTGCAGATAGACGAAGCCCTGATGGAGGAGCTGCTCCGGATGAAAACGGCGCTGGCTCCGCGCGAGATATTGCTGGTTGCCGATGCCATGACCGGCCAAGAGGCGGTCAATATCGCCCAAGCGTTTCATGAGCGCTTGGAGCTAACCGGCATCATCCTCACCAAGCTCGACGGCGACGCCCGCGGCGGGGCGGCGCTCTCCATGGCCC
>ENA-ORDP01000668-ORDP01000668.1-marine-sediment-metagenome-genome-assembly--contig:-NODE-668-length-21319-cov-12.618557_pt1 | contig 21319 bp, 19 predicted proteins | sample MGYA00248627_ERZ508539 | MGnify/ENA primary metagenome ERZ508539 (study PRJEB26208, sample SAMN05571518) | marine sediment metagenome | biome: deep sea; feature: Hydrothermal vent; material... | reverse complement strand
GGTAGGTAACCAATCCACGCATATCAGCACGATCAACCGTCGTTTTACTGGCTCCATGTTCACATTCAATGATATAAAAAGAGGTTAACCAGAATATTATTGATTTAGATGGCTATTGTCTGTTGACAGGGGGAATCATATCAACGCTTGAACTCAGTTGACCATAATACAGAGCGAAGCGGCGTATTATTGGTCAACTGCAGTGACTTGTTATATTTTTTATTCTGCATCTACCTGCAAAGCTTCCTCGTTACCGCAGCTTTTACACTGTAAAATTATTGTACCGCTTTCTTCAGTTGATAGTAATTCATATTCCATGCTCTTGCATTCAGAACACTTAGGTTCCGCATCAAAACCCAAGTGCTTAAGGTATAGGTTTTGAAAAATAGAGACAATAGAGCATGTGAATAATAGACATATCTTTGCGTCAGGAATATTTTTATTTGATGAATGCACAACCTCGGAAGAATATTCCCATGCCATTTCAGCCATGGCGCGACAATGATTACGCAACTTGCTATTACTCTTGCCAGGGGCATATGTTGCTATTGCTACATTCGCTATGCCTTTAAAATCAGCTGCTTTTAATTTATTGTCCTCTAGTAAATTAGGAATATCCTTCGGTATTTCTTTAGCAAGTTCAATTAAGCTCTCTCTGCATGTAAGACCTATATTTTGAATTGCCTCTGAACCCGTTACATTATGTAAATCTTGCGAAGCAAGGTTTAATCTGCGACTGATTGATTTTATTCTGTCTATGTCTAAGGGTAACTCATCAATAACATGCTTAAACTGTTTTTGGTGATCGGCGTTTAGTCTTTGGGTAATACCCATGTGAAAAGAGTACGCTTCATCTGCAGAAAAATAATTGGCATCTTGTGAGTATAAGTTCATAGGTGTTTCTTCACCTTCCGTAACCCACCATGAGCTATCTTTTGTTTTTACATTCCAAACATTGACCTCAACACCCAAATCATCAAATGTTTGCTCAACTTGCATGTACTTTATACCAGTAACATCATTACGCTCTAAGTAAGAGGTAATTTGTTTTTCTGCTTCTATACGATATTCTGGTGTCATGTATTATTTGGCTGAGTTTGTAATATCTGTTTTTAAAATATAACAGGTTCTTGGACAGACTATAAACCTCCCAAAAGTTTATAGTCTGTGAATAAGTTTATATATCTGCTCACTGCTTTACCAATAACCCCTCTCCCTCAGGATAAAGGAATTACTTCGATTATAGTATTTTAAATTTTGTGTCTATAATATCCGGATACTGTCTGGACGCTCATGAAATCAATGGTTTACCAACCGATATGTTTTTATCATGCAGGTCAAAAGTGATATCTGCTGGTTGGCTTGCACATTGATAATATTGATCATCGGTCTTTTTACCGCTTTGCGCTAAAATGTCGTCTGGCAGGATACGATACATGTCTGTTTTTTCATCTTTATTCAATTGATACAGACAGGTTCAGGCGGGTTGTATGTCAGCAATTATCCTGTGACACCGGCTTCACCCTGGCTGCACACTCTTTTGCACGCACCCTGCACTCGTTTACATCATTGCCATAGGCCAGTGTGACGCCCATTCTTCTGCGTTTAAACGATTCGGGCTTGCCAAACAGGCGTATATCGGTTTTGGCTATGCGCAGTGCATCATCGACACCTTCAAAGCAAATTCCTTTTTCATCCAGCCCCCCGTAGATCACCGCGCTGGCTCCAGCCGATATCAGCTCGACACAGACAGGTAGCCCGAGGATGGCCCTGGCATGTAATTCAAACTCATTTTGTTGCTGGGTCGCCATCGTCACCATGCCGGTATCATGCGGTCGCGGGCTGACCTCACTGAACCAGGCATCATCACCCTTGATAAATAACTCAACACCGAACAGGCCATGTCCGCCAAGGCTGGTGGTAACCTTTTTTGCAATATATTGTGCATTTCTGAGTGCCTTTTCAGACATCGGCTGTGGTTGCCAGCTCTCGACGTAGTCACCTTTTTCCTGTATATGCCCTATTGGCTCGCAGAACAATGTTTCGGTGTGACCTTTTTCATTCAGTGCCCTGACAGTCAGCAGTGTTATTTCATAATCGAACCGCACCACTTCCTCGACAATAACCTTGCCATGGTTAATGCGCCCGGCTGACATGGCATATTGCCAGGCTGTCTCAACATCTTCCGGGCTGTTAATCGTTGACTGCCCTTTACCGGAAGATGACATCACGGGCTTTACAATACTGGGATAACCCACGCCCGCGTCGATGACCTGCTGTAGTTCATTCAGGGATTCTGCGAAGCCATAACGGGAGGTACGCAAACCCAACTCCTCTGCTGCCAGCTTACGAATGCCCTCACGGTTCATGGTGAGCTGTGTTGCTCGCGCCCGGGGGATAACGGTGGCCAGGCCTTCGGCTTCAATTTCAGCAAGGGTGTCGGTTGATATGGCCTCGATTTCGGGAATTATGATATGCGGCCTTTCCTGCTCAACCAGTTTACGCAAGACTTGCGCATCGGCCATGTCAATGACACAGGATCGATGGGCAACCTGATGGCCCGGTGCGTTTTCATAGCGGTCAACCGCGATGACCTCTACACCCAGTCGTTGCAGGGAAATAATTATTTCTTTACCCAGTTCACCACTTCCCAGTAACATAACCCTGGTTGCGTGTCTGGATAATGGTGTTCCCAGCCTCATAGATTGCCTGTTCCTGCAGGATTAACCTCTTGCAGCCATCTTGCCTTATTGGCGGGTGATGTCAATGAATGAAGTGGCTTGTTAGCCCGAACGGGGTTCGGTTGCTGTCATTAACTTGCAGACTCAACGCAATGATTATCATGCATCTTGATACGGTCGATAAAATAGGTCGGATTCTGTAGCATGCCCAGTAATGCTTCCTCACCAACGGGTTTGCTGAAAAAAAAGCCCTGGATCAGGTTACAATTCAGCGCAGACAGGTATCTAAGCTCTTCGATCTGTTCCACCCCTTCGGCAATAACGGTCAGCTTCAGGCTGAATGCCAGTGCGATGATGGCCGTCACGATGGCGGCACTGTCGCTGCTTTTATGCACATCCGTGATAAACGACCGGTCGATCTTGAGTACATCAACAGGCATTTTCTTCAGATAACTTAATGATGAGTAACCTGTTCCAAAGTCATCTGCCTCGATGAACACCCCCAGATCCCTTATCGCATCAAGTTTTCTTATACTGACATCGCTCTGGTCCATCAACATGCTTTCGGTTATTTCCAGTTTCAGGTACTCCGGCGCAAGCCCACTTTTAAGCAGGGCATTTTCAACTGTTTCGACAAAATTAATCTGCTTGAACTGGACCATGGAAATATTGACTGCCATTGCCATTGGTGCATATCCGATATCCTGCCACTCCCGCGCTTTCATACAGGCTGTGCGCAACACCCATTCCCCCACGATCGACATGAACCCGCTTTCTTCCAGAATTGGAATAAACCTGGCTGGCGGTATGATACCGCTCTCGGGGTCCTGCCAGCGCAGCAAGGCCTCGACACCAAAAATACTGCTCGTTCTTAGATCGACTATCGGCTGATATTCCAGAATGTATTCATTGTTTTCAAGTGCGCTATGCAATTTTCGTTCGAGCTCGGCCTTTTCGGCATTACTGCGCCTGAGGCTGGATGAGAAGAATAAATATTTATTACGCCCTGTCTCCTTGGCTGCATACATTGCATCATCTGCATTTTTAAGTAGTGTCTCCATATCCTGATCATCGAATGGATAGATGGTCACCCCTATACTTACAGATGTTTGTATTTTGTGCCCATTCAGCTCCATGGGGTTTTTCAGTGCATCAATAATTCTTTTACAGACCAGATCAACCTCATCAACATGCGAAAAACCATCGAGGAGAATTGTAAATTCATCTCCGCCCTGTCTTGCGACGATATCGGTTTCGCGTATACACTCAGATAATTTTGAACCAACCTCTATCAACAAGGCATCACCTGTTGTGTGCCCAAAGTTGTCATTAATGCCTTTGAACCTGTCGAGGTCAAGAAATAATATCGCTATAAGACTCTCTTTTCGTTTTGCCTGACTAATTCCAGTAGCCAGCCGATAATAAAACATTTCGCGGTTAGGTAACCCGGTAAGCCCGTCATGGTAGGCCAGGTGCCTGATCCTGTCTTCATCCTTCTTTTTTTGTTCGAAATGGAAATTAATATTATTGTTAACACGCCTTACAAAGATAAAATGAAATGCATATATCAGAAATAATGACAGAAAGGTGATACCGGCGATCAGGTTTCGATCGCTGATCACCTGTGCATAAAGATCTGTGATATCGGAGTAGATTTCAATTACCCCGACCACACCATTCTCTTTTTTATTCTGCTGATATACCGGCACATAGGTGGATAGCAACCATAATCGGGCCTGGCCAACCTTTCTCTGCTTCATTCTTGATACGACATGCCCTTCAAGCGCATTTTTGGCGTATTCGTTTGACTTTTTTTCGGTACCTTGGCGTTTGCTGTTGTTTGTTGAAAACAGAAGGTCACCCTTTTTACCGAATATCTTGATTTTTACAATCGATGTGGAGCGGGTGAGGGACTCAATATCATCCTTTATTGATTTATAAAACAAGCCCGTTTGAGAGCCCGCAGTGCCTGTGTGGGCTTCATTGCTTAAATGCCGGGGCCAGATATTATTGGCCAGTACCGTAGCAAGCGATACATTATTGCTTTCGCCCACGCGTTCAAGATTTTTTATCGAACTGTAATGGTACAAAATACCGAGGACTGTACTGGCAATAACTATCCCCGCCAGGCTTATCCAGACAAAATAATTCAATAGCTGAAACCGTGTTGATTGCCCTCTCTGGACTTCGTCTTCCTGCATGCCTTTTATTGTCCGCCTGACATCTACTGTTAAGTTCCTGCAAATGATAAGAATATTTCATATTCAACAAGTTAGCGGCAAGTCAGGCGAGATCTAAAACAGGGTATGACCTCAGGTGCGCAACCCGTACCCTTTATTTAGCAAATGCAGTGAAAACCAGAATAAGCCAATGATAAAACCGATAATAATACAGTACGAGGTAAACAGAGGTATGTCTGTGATTCCCAGGAATCCATATCGAAATGCATTAACCATATATAATATAGGGTTTGCCAGGGAGGCATTTTGCCAGAACCCGGGGAGCATATCGATGGAATAAAAAATCCCGCCCAGGTAGGTCAAGGGGGTCAGGACAAACGTGGGGACGATGGATATATCATCAAAACTGCGGGCATAGATCGCGTTGATCAACCCGGCAAGTGAAAACAGCACGGCAGTCAGCAGGACCGTTGAAATGATCACAAGGGTATGTGCAAAGTTCAGGTCACTGAAAAACCACGCCACCAGGGTGACTGATGCACCTACTGCCAGACCACGGCAGACACCGCCGCTAACATAACCCGTGAGGATGATGTAATTAGGGGTCGGTGAGACCAGCATCTCTTCAATATTATGCTGGAACTTGGACCCATAAAATGACGAAACCACATTGGCATAGGAATTGGTTATGACTGACATCATAATCAGGCCGGGGACGATATAGTCTATGTAGTTAAAACCCTGCATCTGGCCAATCTTCGGGCCTATCAAACGCCCGAATATAACAAAGTACAATGCCGTGGTTATCACAGGGGGCAGTATCGTCTGAAGCCAGATACGCATAAACCTTAACATTTCCTTGGTCACAATGGTTTTCAGGGCAATGTACTGTTCCAGGTATGTCATGGGCTGTCACTCTGGTTTGATTCGATCAGATTAACAAATAACTGTTCAAGCCGGTTCGTTTTGGTCCGTATACTGGAAACGTTTATTCCCCGTTCATTCAGCAGGGAAAACAACTGGTTCATATCACCGTCCTTACCAACCTCGACCTCCAGTGTTGTACTATCGATCTGGTTGACAGAAAAACCGCTCAGGCCGGAAACAGCTTCATGCGGGGCTGGCAAGTCCAGAACATAGGTATCTGTTTGCAATTTCCCCAACAGTTTTTTCATGCTGGTGTTCTCGATCAATATACCCTTATCAATAATAGCTATATTGCGACAGAGGCTCTCGGCCTCTTCCAGGTAATGAGTCGTCAGGATGATGGTTGTACCCTGAGCATTAATTTCACGCAGAAAAGCCCACATAGAACGTCGGATTTCTATATCAACGCCTGCCGTCGGTTCATCAAGGATCAGCAACTCAGGGCGATGTACCAGTGCGCGTGCAATCATCAGCCGTCGTTTCAGTCCACCTGACAGGTTTCGTGCCTGTTCAAACCGTTTATCCCACAGCCTCAACTCCTTCAGGTAACGTTCTGCCCGTTCATAGGCCAACTTTCTGGGTATGCCGTAATAGCCGGCCTGATTTGCAACAATTTCAAGTACCGGCTCAAAGATATTAAAGTTAAACTCCTGCGGGACCAGCCCCAGCAACTTTTTAGCCCTGCCAAAGTCAGTGTCTATATCGTGGCCCAAAATGCTGACATGCCCGGATGTCTTCCGGACCAGTGAGGCCAGTATGCCGATCGTCGTTGACTTCCCTGCACCATTGGGCCCCAGCAAGGCAAAAAAATCCCCCTTGTCGACGACAAGATCGATGCCTTTCAGGGCCTCAAAACCATTTTCATAGGTCTTGGTCAGATTTTTTATTTCAAGGGCTCGGGACATAGTCTGCAATTATTAATGACAGGAAACACCATTATATAATGAATATGTCTCACCTTAATAATATAATCTTCGTTGTGCATTATGAATACCCTGTGTACTGATGGCCCGGGTGCCTGTACAGCCACTGCTTATCTCCTTATAATCGGGCCTGCCATTTAACAGATAGATAGCGTTTAACTGTCCCTGATTTATATAATTAATTGTTTCCGGAAAAGATAACCATGCCATCAAATATCATAAAGCTTGTCCTCGTCAGCATGACCATTTCAGCATTGCTGGGTTTCCTCGGCCTGCAGGCCTCCCCGGCTATCAACCTTGAGGGCTATTCCGGCAATGAACAATTTGCCCTGGCCATTGGTGCCAGCGCGCTGATTGCCTCACTTGTTACGGGCATCGTGCTGTTAATCAAGCCATACGATCTGCCCATACAGAAACAGACCCTGTTTATCGGCAACCTGGCGTTCAAGGCATCCGAGCGTGAATTACGCAGATTATTCAACCGGTATGGTGAGGTCTTTTCCGTCCGGCTGATGACAGACAAGGCAACACGCAAGCCACGTGGTTATGGTTTTATTGAAATGGAAAAAAAGGCTGCCAATGTGGCGATCGCGCAACTGAATGAAAAGGAATTTATGGGCAGAGACTTACGTGTCGGCCATGCAAACGAACCTTCACACCACACACACGGCTAATACAGAAAGTTAATAGTCATTACAATAACACATTTCCTCTGCGATCTTGCCGTACTCTGCGTCCTTTGCATTTAGCTGGATATTCAGCAAATACCACCGTGCATGGTTCGCCAATCTCCGCTTTTTTACCCATTGCCATGCAAGGGCGCGTGCTAAATAATACTACCCCGTATTTCTGACTTTTTCTTTCAGACGAATAAAATCATTATGTGAAACATAAAGCAGGTCTGAAACTTTTCTGATAACATACTCTTCATGCATATCCAGCACACCATCGGCATAGGCTATTTTCCACAGGAACTCGATTATCAGTAATTTCTGTTCACGACCGTACCCCCTGTTTATCAGGGAGGTAAACTGATAATAGTCGGTTGCATCATGTAATTCCCCGGTTGCCAGCTCCAGCTGGGTTTCTGCCTCCTGCCGATTGATTGAGAATTTCATCATCATGGCACCAACAACAGTTTCAATCTCTTCATCTGTTTTACGGTCATCCACCCGCATAACCTCAACCATCAATGCCGTGGCGGCCAGTTTCAACTGGTGTTCTGAATCAATCTCGCTCGGGGATTCGGGTTTCAATAACTGATTATAAAATTCCTGTAATTTTCTTAACATAGCTATTCCGGATACTTCTATTGTCGATCATCAAAAGTCGTCATTTTTTCCGGCAGACTTTCCCAATGACAATCTTTCAGGGGTCGGGCCAGTTTGTTGATGGCCCCCGTTTCTACCAGCTTTTTCTGTTCGCTTTTTTTATAATCACCATAAAACGGAAGCGTAATCAGAAGGGCCTTTTCCTTGTATTTTTTTATCGGGGTCAGTACGTCCTGTCTACGCGTATGATAGGCATCTTCGCCTTCCGCACACTGTTTATCAAAGACATTAAAATGCCTGCAAGCCAGTGGCCTGAGCGGGTGAATGGAGCACTCACCAGCCAGTAAAAATGGACACCCATCAATATTATTGTGGTTCGCCAACTGCTCTTTTAGCCTGCTGCGTTTCTCGCCTGTCACTTTTTCCGTCACATACCATGTCATGCCTACCAGCTCGACTGGATAGACCGGGATATCCTTGTGCGTTTTGCAACAACTCGAGCAACCTTTTGCACAGGCCAGCTCCCTGCCTCTGGATAGCTGCCGATTGATAGCCTCGCAAATACCCTTGTCTGCCTCATAGTAGGAATCCAGCAACGGCACCAGCCATGAATGAACCGCCTCATTCAGCGGGAAACTGACCCGGTTGGCGACTAAATGAACTGGTAATAAATCACTCATAACACTTTCCGGCTACAAAAAGAGATTATGCCACAATCGGCAACAATACTTAAGGAACCTCTGCTACACGGATGCGGCAGCCCAGCCGCCCTGGATGTTATGGTATGCTATGTTTTGTGTGTCCTGATCCGGCTTACCGGCTCCATGTCCGTATTACTCAATTAGCTCAAAACGTACATGCCGATTACGTTTCAACTACATTCGTTACGGGTTAATGGAACACCAGTGATTTCAGGTAATTCAACAAACAGAAATCTTCTCGACACCGACCTCGTTCCCACAATATCCGGTTTGCTCTATTTCTGAAAGATTATTCAATGTAGTCCGGGCAATATTTTCCATCGCCTGCCGCGTAAAAAAGGCCTGGTGCCCGGTAATAAGAACATTCGGAAAAGTCAGCAGCCTCTCAAAAACATCGTCCTGAATAACCTCGTTGGATAAATCCCTGAAAAAAAGATCACCCTCCTGCTCATAGACATCGATACCCAGATACCCTACCTGTCCTCTCTTCAGTTCCTCAATCATTGCCCGGGTATCGATGATCGCACCCCGGCTGGTATTAATGAGCATGACACCTTTTTTCATTTGCTGAAGGGCCCGCCTGTCAATCATGTGGCGGGTATCACAATTTAACGGGCAGTGCATCGTGATAATATCAGACTGCGCATAAAGCGACGCCAGGTCGACATACTCGACATCACTACAATTTGTATTTAACACCGGGTCATAGGCCAGCACCCTGCATCCAAGCCCGTTGATGATTGTCGCCATTACCGAACCTATTTTTCCGGTTCCAATAATACCCACTACAAGACCATGCATATCGAAACCCATCAGCCCCTGAAGTGAAAAATTACCTTCACGCACCCGGCAATATGCCTTATGAATTCCCCTGTTCAGGGCCATCATCAGAGCCAGTGCATGTTCGGCAACGGCATAGGGTGAATAATCAGGCACACGGACAACCCGGATACCCAGTTTTTGACATGCTTCAAGATCGACATTATTAAAACCGGCACAACGTAAGGCGATCGACTTTACGTTCCGGGCTGAAATCTCCTGCGCGACCTTGTCTGTAATATCGTCATTAACAAAAATACAAACCGCATCTGTGTCATTGATCAGTTTTACTGTTTGCTCGTCCAGGCTGACATCAAGGTATCTGAGTTGGTGGCCAGCTGTCTGGTTGGCCCAATCCAGAAATTGTCTGTCATAGTCCTGTGCACTGAATACCAGTACTTTCATACCATGCCTCGCGAAGAATATTAAACATAAAAAAACAAGCCTGCGTGCAATTTGTATTCTGCATGGCCAGACCCCGGGGACAGCACCGATCATCCGATAACCAGCCGATAACGATACGCATCAAATAGTATATTTCCTAAACCCTTGTTTCGCCATGCATGGATGCAAATAAGCATCATCAATATTTGCGGGTATCCCTTTACACGCCGTCACGGCAGTGCCTCTTTTTGTCTCATCGCACGAAGCGGTGGTTTACCAGGTTTTAATCAACGATAGAGGCCAGACCCACCATAAATAATCAACTAACTAACTGAAAAAATTAACTATATAATGTTAATATTAATTACTTTTGTTAGCTCTTAAATGACGTTATACTATCAGTATATCGATTCTTTAACCTGATTAAAAAACTCTAGTTAATATGGCCACCGACGCCACCTGAAAATGACGAGTGCTTCTCAGAATTGATAACTGCCCTTGATGCAGGAATGGTATATGGATAGAGTTAGCACCAGTATATATAAGGAATTAATGGATGAAACGTTTCAGACTACGCAACCTTTTTTCAAGGAATTCCGGCTTACGCGAACGTCGTAGAGGGCAACGTCGGGAAGAGAGCAACGGCTCAACTATTCTGGTTGTTGATGACTCCAGGACTATCCTCTTTACCCTGAAAAAAATCCTTGAACAGGATGGTTATACCACCCTGGTTGCCAATAACGGCATGGAGGCAATCAATATAGCCAAGACCTACTCACCCGACCTGATATTGATGGATGTGATTATGCCGGGAATAAACGGATTCCGTGCAACCCGCATGCTGAGCAATGATGAGTCCACTTCAGATATACCCATAATAATGATGAGTGGTGATAACCAGGCGATGCAGGAATACTGGGTTTGCAAGATTGGGGCAAAGGATTTTTTAAACAAGCCTTTCAGGCGTGGTGATATTTTCCAGAAGGTTGAGAAATTTATACGGCGGGCACAGGTAGCGTAATCTAATACTACCCGCAGGGCCGGTGGTTTACCCGATTTTAATGATACGATTGGTATACGGCCAGATTATTTTTTCAACATCCTTTCCAGCTTTTCTATCTTCTTTTTCATTATTTCAGATATCTTGGCCATTTCCTGGCGCAGGAAGATACTTTCAATATTCATCTGCAACTGGTAAGCCAGCCGGTCGAGTAACTGCTTGTCATTATTGGTATAACCGGAAGCACCACGTTTATTAAGCACCTGTATCGCCCCGGTGACCCTGTCAGTACTTACCCCGAATACCGGTACACACAAGGTATCCCTGGCTATAAAACCGGTTTTCATCGAAATAACATCGTGCTCTCCCACTGATGCCTCCATCTCCATATCAGCAACCGGCTTACCGGTAGAGATGACTGTTCCGACAATTGAGCCACGGGTGGGGACTGTAACCTGCTTTTCCTCCAGCCCTGTTCCACACTGCAACCAGACCCTGTCCTCTTCCGGGTCGAGGATAAAAATACTGCAACGTTCTACATCCAGAACTTTTGGCAGGATATCAATGAAGAACTGTAATAATTCCTTGTTGCCTGTCTTTGCCCAGGCATTTTCCAGTTTTTCCTGCTTGGTGCGTATACTTTCAAGCTTGTTTTCCAGTGCCTCTTTATCCATAACCTGATCTCTTCCTGCAATTTCTCTGTGATGACAATATCGTTCATTTTAGTACGGATATAGGCATTTTTCCTGTATCGAGTTCACTAAAAACCGTTTAGATGTATTTGACAGTATCGTATTCAGGTAACAATGGCCTAAAAAAATATTTTGTGCAGAAGTGGCCAGAGGGCAATTTATTTTAAAGGTATGAAACGGTCCCATGGTCGCTTCTACCGATTTCAGGTAGGTAACGGGAAGACGGGGAGGGAGGCTCTCCCGCTTGTACCCTTGCAGAAGTCTATTTCTTCTCGGGGGCTGGTTTAATACTTTCAGCAGCTATCTTTTTTGCTTTCTCCTGTATCATCTCACGTAATTCATTGATATGTGTCTTGACCTTGCCCATACCAACCTGTGCGCCCTTATTCATCAGGATCGGCATTTTTTCAATCGTCTTCCTGCCTGTCTGTGTCCTGTAAAAAGCAGAAATTTCACGCAACTCCTTTTCGCTGAATTCCTCTGTATAAATATCAATAAAATCATTCCTGATATTTTCGTAACCCAGATACTTCCTGAAGAAGCCCAGCATTATATCACGGTAAGGTTCCATCATGGGTTTTTGCCTCAGCTGTAACTGAACCATCTGCTCAATCATTTTATTCATTGAGTCCTTCATCCCTGAAACGTTTAACAGCTCCTCTGCCGCACCTCGATGGCTTTTCGAAACCGCAACTGCCGGGGTAGACACAAAACTGAACATCAAGAGGGCAACAACCAGAATTCTCATGACACTTTCCTCGGTAACTTTAACCATTTGACAGTCACAATACAGGCTTATAACCGCAGTGACAAGCTGCTATTCCGGGTCGTAACCCAGACTCGGGGATAACCATTTTTCTACCTCACCCCGCGTCATGCCAGTGCGTTTTGCATAACTCTCAACCTGGTCCCGATCAAGTTTTCCGACCGCAAAATAGCGGGACTCCGGATGCGAATAATAAACGCCGCTAACGGATGCCGCCGGCACCATGGCCATTGATTCTGTTAACCAGATTCCGCTATTTTTCTTTGCATCCATCAATGACCAGATCAGGCTCTTTTCGGTATGATCCGGACTGGCCGGATACCCGGCGGCCGGACGAATTCCTGCGTATTCCTCCTGGATCAGGTCTTTATTCCCGAGGTCTTCATCGGCGGCATAACCCCATATTTCCTTTCTGACCTTTTCATGTATTCTTTCTGCAAAGGCCTCTGCCAGCCGGTCGGCCAATGCCTTCAACATGATGGCCTTATAGTCATCATGGTCCGCTTCAAACCCGGCCACTTTTTCATCTACACCTATTCCCGTGGTCACTGCAAAGGTACCGACATAATCTTTCAACCCGGAGTCTCCAGGGGCAATAAAATCACTCAGACATGCATTCGGTTTGCCCGGCGGTTTCACCTGTTGCTGCCTGAGATTATGCAATACCGTCAGCACCTCGTGACGGCTGTCGTCGCTATAGACTTCGATATCATCTTCATTGACGCTGTTGGCAGGAAATATGCCCACAACAGCACGTGCCGTTAGCCATTTTTCACTGATTATCTGCCCGAGCATTTTTTCCGCATCACTAAACAGCTTGCGTGCCTCCTCACCTTTTTCCTTGTCATCCAGAATTTTCGGATAACGGCCTTTCATCTCCCAGGCATGGAAGAAAGGAGTCCAGTCGATATAGGGGCGCAACTCATCAAGCGGAAAATCCTCGAACACCGTCACACCCGGACTTGCCGGTACAGGCGGCACATAGGATGACCAGTCAATTTTTGTCTTGTTTTGTCGCGCCTGCTCCAATGACAACCAGTTTATTTTTTCACGGCGGCCAGCATGATTGGTGCGAACCACTTCATACTCCGCCCTTGTTTTTTTAACAAATTCATCATGCAGGTCCTTGCTGATCAGGTTTTGTGCAACGCCAACGGCACGCGAGGCATCCTTGACCCATACTGTCGGACCATTGGAATAGGCTGGCTCAATTTTCACGGCGGTATGCGCCCGTGATGTTGTGGCCCCGCCCAGCATTAAAGGAATGTTCATGTTCAGACGTTGCATTTCCTTGCCGATATGCACCATCTCATCCAGTGATGGTGTTATCAGACCACTCAGTCCAATGATGTCGACATTTTCCTTCTGTGCGGCCTCAAGTATCTGGTTGGCCGGAACCATTACACCCAGGTCAACGACCTCGAAGTTATTACATTGAAGAACGACACCCACAATGTTCTTGCCAATATCGTGAACATCACCCTTGACTGTTGCCATCAGGATTTTGCCGTTGCTTCGGGTTTTGCCATCTTTTTCCGCTTCAATATAGGGGATGAGGTGGGCAACGGCCTTTTTCATAACGCGTGCGCTTTTAACAACCTGGGGTAAAAACATCTTGCCGTCGCCAAATAAATCACCAACAACATTCATGCCATCCATTAGCGGCCCTTCAATAACCTGAATGGGTCTGTCGGACACCTGTCTGGCCTCTTCGGCATCTTCTATGATATAGGTATCAATCCCTTTAACCATCGCATGTTCGATACGTTTCGCTACCGGCCATGATCGCCATTCCAGATCCTGTTCTTTTTTTACGCTGCTGCCGTCACCACGATACTGTTCGGCGATCTCAAGCAGACGGTCGGTCGCATCATCCCGGCGGTTTAACACAACGTCCTCGACACGCTCACGCAATTCTTCCGGCAGGCCATCATAAACGGCCAGTTGTCCTGCGTTAACTATGCCCATATCCATACCGGCCCGAATGGCATGATACAGAAACACCGAGTGGATAGCTTCGCGAACCGGGTTATTACCCCGAAACGAAAAAGACACATTGGATACACCACCACTGATCAGCGCATGTGGCAAATTATTTTTTATAACGCCTGTTGCCTCGATAAAGTCAACGCCGTAATTATTATGTTCCTCGATACCTGTCGCCACTGCAAAGATATTCGGATCGAAAATTATATCTTCAGGCGGGAACCCGACCTGTTCTGTCAGAATTTTGTAGGCGCGCGCACATATCTCGATCTTGCGATTCTTGGTGTCTGCCTGCCCTGCTTCGTCAAAGGCCATCACAATAATAGCCGCACCATATCGCAGACACAGCTTTGCATGCTCGATAAATATTTCTTCGCCTTCCTTGAGCGATATGGAATTAACCACCCCCTTGCCTTGAATGCACTTTAACCCGGCCTCAAGAATATTCCATTTACTGGAATCGATCATGACCGGAACATCCGCAATGCCTGGCTCTTGTGCAATCAGATTTAAAAACCTGACCATTGCCGCTTCGCCATCAAGCATGCCTTCATCCATGTTCACATCAATGATCTGGGCACCGTTTTCAACCTGTTCACGGGCAACGGCCAATGCTTCATCATATTGCTCTGCCAGTATCAGCCGTTTGAATTTGGCGGAGCCGGTAATATTGGTTCGCTCGCCGATATTCACAAAAAGCGATTCATCGGTGATATTACATGCCTCCCAACCACTTAAACGTGTTATGTGATCGGATGGTTTTGGAATACGCGGTGGATACTTGCTGACTTCCTCTGCAACCGCCTTGATATGTAATGGTGATGTGCCGCAGCAGCCACCCACTATATTTACAAAACCGTTTTTTGCCCAGTCGCCGATTTCCTCGGCCAGCATCCCGGGTGTTTCATCGAAACCCCCAAAGGCATTCGGCAGGCCCGCATTAGGATGAACATTGATAAAACAATCTGCGATCCCCGCCAGCTCTTCAACATACTGCCGCAGGTCTTTTGCACCCAGGGCGCAATTAAAACCGAAACTGATCGGTTGAATATGGCGCAATGAATTGTAAAAAGCCTCCGGCGTTTGCCCTGTCAGAATGCGGCCGCTCTTGTCTGTAATGGTGCCGGAAATCATAACAGGCAACCTGCAATCGCTGGCATCAAAATATTGTTCAATGGCAAACAGGGCAGCCTTGGCATTCAAGGTATCAAACACCGTCTCAACCAGAATAATATCTATCCCGCCTTCGATCAGGCCGTCCAGTGCAATCGAATAAGCCTCGCGCAGATCATCAAACGTCACATCACGCGCGCCGGGATCATTAACATCCTTGGACATAGACGCCGTTACCGGCATTGGCCCCAGCACACCCGCTACATAACGCGGCTTATCCTCTGTGCTTCGTTCATCACAGGCCGCCCTGGCGATCTTTGCCGCCGCAACATTAATTTCATGTGCAAAATCCTGCATGCCGTAGTCGCCCATGCCATAGGCATTGGCATTGAAGGTATTGGTTTCAATGATATCGGAGCCGGCATCAAGATATGCCAGGTGAATGGCCTTGATAATGTCTGGCTGCGTCAAACACAGCAGATCATTATTCCCTTTCACATCGGAAGGCCAATCCTTGAATCGTTCGCCACGATAACCCGCCTCATCAAGCTTATAGGTCTGGATCATGGTGCCCATGGCACCATCCAGGATCAGGATACGTTCTTTTAATGCTTGCTCCAGTTTACTCATCAACAATCCATAGCCATTCAAGGCCATAATAAATAAGGCACTGAATTATATTGGATTTCGTTTATTGATGCTATAACGCCACAGCAATATTGAAAAACCTTGCAAATAAAATACATTACTCATGCTCAACCTCAAGAATTACACCCTGTACACCAACGACCTTGACCCGGGTATCAGACTCACAGTCCTGGCCGGTGATCTTCCAGGTTGAGTCATCAACGGTTAATTTCCCGTTGCCGTTAACGATGGGTTCAGACAGCGTAAATATACGCCCGATATACTGCATGCCCCGCTGGTTCAGATTGGGATGATCGGTTTCTTTCGGTACACGCCTGCCAACAGTACGCCAGATGATAATCGAGACAATGGAAAACGCCGCAAACCACATCAGCTGACTTTGCCATGTCATCCCGGGAATCAGCCACATTAAGGCACCGACTGCACCTGCAGCCAGACCGATCCACAGAAAAAAGGCCCCGGGTGCAAACAACTCCAGTGCCAGCAGGGCCAGTGCCAGCACCCACCAATGCCAGAAAACAAGAGACGCCATTACGAAGATGCCCCGTCTCTGCTCTTCATTGCACTTTTTGCCAAATCGGCAATCCCGCCTATCGCGCCAATCACACCTGATGCCTCCAGCGGCATTAACACCAGCTTTTCATTATCGGCACTGGCAATCTCTTTCAGCGCCTCGATATATTTCAGCGCAACGAAATAATTAATCGCATTCACATCACCACTGGCGATGGCCTTGGAAACCATGGCCGTTGCCCTGGCCTCGGCCTCTGCCAGTCGTTCACGCGCCTCGGCATCACGAAAGGCGGATTCTTTTCGGCCTTCGGCCTCCAGTATGGCCCCCTGCTTTTCACCGTCGGCGCGTAATATTTCACCCTGGCGCTCACCCTCGGCCTCAAGTATCGTGGCGCGCTTGTCGCGTTCTGCCTTCATTTGACGGGCCATGGAATCGACCAGGTCCCTCGGCGGGGTAATGTCCTTGATCTCGATGCGTGTCACCTTGACTCCCCACGGCGTCGTAGCATCGTCAACAACATTCAGTAATTCATTATTGATCTGGTCCCTTTTGGATAATAATTCATCGAGATCCATTGAACCCATCACCGTCCTGAGGTTGGTCATCGTCAGATTCAGCATGGCCAGCTCAAGGTTATTGACTTCATAGGCCGCCTTGACCGGATCCAGTATCTGGAAAAATACCACGCCATCGACACGCACCATGGCGTTATCCTTGGTAATCACTTCCTGTGACGGAACATCCATGACACGTTCCATCATATTAAGCCTGGCACCAATCTTGTCCATGACAGGGATAATAATATGCAGCCCCGGTCTCAGGGTTCGGGTGTAACGACCGAACCTTTCAACCGTATACTCATCTCCCTGGGAGACAGTCGTGAAGCTCATAAATACCAGCGCAATGGCAAAGATCAGCAAGCCTATGGCAAAAATTGAAAATCCATCCAGTGAAAATCCCATAATATCTGTCTCCTTAATTTATGCTTATTCTTGATCTGATGGCTATATGCAATTTACCACGACAGCAGGCCGCACATGGCCTTATCTTTTATAATATATTGGGATAGATCCAGATAAAGTCAATGCAGTATAAAACAGCATGGCAAACAACAACTTGAAGGATTAATAAATCAAACTGCCACACTGGAGCAAACCCCTGTCTTACCCGTCAGGACGTCCAGGATTAAAAACAGGTACCAGATATTATCACTGCCGCCCCGTTAACTGTAGAAGCAAGCATCAATGTAAGGACATGGAAGCGGCATGGCCCGTCTGCCGCAGGGATGCGGCTGTCGAGCAGCCAGGGATGGCATCTTTTGCGTGTCTTGATCTGGCTATGCCGGTTCCATGTCCGGAATACTCTGTTTAGCTCAAATCCGGCTTGCCGTTTACGTTTCAACTATATTTGTTACAGGTTAACGGGGCGGCAGTGATATATTATAGAATGGTATGAGTACTGCTATGATGGCTACCGGTACAATATACAGGAACCATCCGCCTCAACAGTTATTTTCTGGTGTTTGTCGGATCCGGTTTGATTAACAATAGATTAATTTGGTATCTGCCCATTGAAATCAGAAAATAAAATGACATCCGGCGCCCCCGTCTATGCCATGCCGGATAAAAAACTACTCCACCAGGTCGGTCGTGCAATCGCCGATTTTGGCATGATCAGAGAGGGTGACCGGGTCATGCTGGGGCTCTCCGGCGGTAAGGATTCGCTTTCCCTGCTCCATATACTGTTGCACCTTCGAAGTGTTGCGCCTGTAAACTTCGAGGTTGCAGCGATGACCGTCGACCCCATGTCGGACAGCTTTGACCCTTCCCCGCTGAAGGATTATATCGCCTGTCTGAACATACCCTATTTCTATGAGAGTCAACCCATCATGGATCAGGGCAAGAAACACATGGACGGTGACTCATACTGCTCATGGTGTGCCCGTATGAAAAGGGGCATCATGTACAGCACGGCAAGACGCGAAGGATACAATGTTATCGCACTGGCCCAACACCTTGACGACCTGGCCGAGAGCTTCCTGATGTCGGCGTTTCATGGCGGTCAGCTCCGTACCATGAAGGCCCATTACACGATCAGTAAAGGCGATCTGCGCGTCATTCGTCCACTGGTTTATACACGCGAGCAGCAAACGGGGGAATTTGCACAAAAAAATGCATTACCTGTGATAGTGGAAAACTGCCCTGCCTGTTTTTCAATGCCGACCCAACGTCAACACATGAAAGAACTGTTAAAAGAAGAGGAAAAGCACAATAGTGGACTTTATGGCAGCATATTAACATCTATAAAACCACTAATGTCAATTAATACCGCTGATTAGGGTTAAAATAACCCACATTATGGAATATACAGCATATAATGAAATTATTTTATAAAAACAGCCTTGTTAATATGACTAAGTGGAATATATTGACTTATTATATACAATAAAAGGAAATATGTGGAGATTGTAGCGACATTTGACTCGATTATTAACGCCAATATCGCCATGGGCAGGCTTCAGGCAGAAGGGATCAGGTGCTGGCTGGCCGATGAGCATATTATCCAGGCGGATATGTTGTACAGCCCGGCCATTGGCGGGATCAAGCTTCAGGTCGACAACTGCGATGCAGAAATTGCACGCAAAATACTCGCCACGGATTATTCCGATTTTGACTTCCCGGAAGACTAGGACATGCGATTGATTGCAATCCGACTATCACTGCGCTTGCTGGCATGGCTTCCGTTGCCCGTGAACCATGCACTGGGAGGTGTGATCGGGTGGCTGTTTTACCTGATTCCCAACAACGTAAAAAACACCACACTCGTCAATCTGTCTCTATGCATGCCTGGCCTGACGAACAGTGAAAAAAAGAAACTGGCCAGGAGATCATTGATTGAGACCGGAAAGTCAGCAACGGAAATGGGGGCCGTCTGGTTCTGGGGTGGACAAAAAATATTGGGGAAAGTCCGCTCTGTACAAAATCCGAAATTATTACAGGATGCCATGGATCAGGGGAAAGGCGTAATATTGCTAACGCCCCATCTGGGCTGCTGGGAAATCTCCGGGCTCTATCAGACCAGTCAATATCCGATTACCAGCCTTTACCGTCCACCCAGAATGCAGAAGCTCGAGGAAATTATCCGGGAGGCCAGAGAAAGAACGGGGGCAACTCTGGTGCCCACCAGCACAACGGGTGTAAAGGCCTTGTTCACCGCCCTGGCAAAAAAGGAAACGATCGGGATATTGCCCGACCAGGACCCGGGAGGTGATGGCGGAATTTTTGTGCCGTTTTTCGGCATGCCCGCCAATACAATCAAGCTGGCATCCAGGTTGACACAAAAAACAGGGGCCCCTGTGCTGCTACTCTATGCGGAAAGGCTCACACATGGCCATGGTTATGTGATTCATTATCATAAACCGGGAAAAGACATCTATTCCACGGATCTGACCGTTTCGGCCACTGCCATGAATCGCTCCGTTGAAGCATGCATACGCGCGTTGCCGTCACAATACCAGTGGTCATATAAACGCTTCAAACGGAGGCCATCCGGTGAGTCTTCCCCGTATGATCTGTCTGAATAAAATAATCCGGTGGCACTGCTGTTATAAATCAGGGCCGGCGGATTGACGGCCTGTAACCCCCTGAATGATTCAATGTGACAATCGAACATCATCAAGATACAAGGTCTGCGATGATGGGAGCGACATGGTAAAAAAGCCTGCGCCCCGGATCTGCTTCATATCCATTTTTCTGTTTCGGGGTGATGAGGCCACTACTTTAAGGTTAATGCTGATTCTGTTCCAGCCTGGCCTCAACAAAAAAGCCTGATTATACCGGTCTTCATACTGCTGCTTTCCTTGCAGATGTTCCAGGTCATGTATTCTGCACACGATTGATGTTGACCTTTTGCCAGGGTAAAAAAAGGAAAATTTCAGGTAACTGTAACCCCTCCAGTCACCGTGAAAATATTTCAGGTCAACACTGGAGAATTTTGCCGTTGAGAAAGTAATCCTCATCGCATCACCGGTTGTACCATCAGGCGACTTTTCTATTACACGCAAGGCTGAGCCTGACCATCTCCCCCCTTCAAAAGGTGACTCGAAATCGGACAGGACGGGAAACCTTTCACTGGAAATGGCATCATCTATCAAAATGACCGCAAGCGGCCAGAATTGAATAAATAATATAATCAGGGCTGTTGCCTGTAAGACCGCCCTCCCTGGCCGGGAAACTTTTTGTGCCCGGGAAGCTATAAAAAGAAGTACCAGGACACTACCCGTCATGTCTCGCAGGACATCATTGATGTCCGGTGTGCGCTGCAAGCCGGACTGCAGCAGCTCAATCAGGGTGCCGGCAACCAGCAGGATAAATAAAATAACCATAACCTGCCTGCCGAATGACTGGCGGCTCACGTATTTCCATTTCAATAATAGCCAGGTCGCAAGGGCGAAATAGAATATATGCCCGGTATTCCAAATCTCCTTGACTGCGCGGGCAGAATAATCATCCGGCCCGCCCCAGAAGAAAAATGGTGTTATTAAAATTAGTGCGGCGAAGGCCAGCCGGAAACGATAGTCAGGTTTACTGTTAATTCCGGATCCGGTTTTCATTATGTTGGTCTGATGCAAGGCTGGTTCAGTCAGGTAAATCCGCAGCATCTAGCCCGCATTTCTCACCACCGTTCGTAGCGAGACGGTTCAAGGGTGCGGCAT
>ENA-ORDP01000667-ORDP01000667.1-marine-sediment-metagenome-genome-assembly--contig:-NODE-667-length-21320-cov-33.904397_pt1 | contig 21320 bp, 25 predicted proteins | sample MGYA00248627_ERZ508539 | MGnify/ENA primary metagenome ERZ508539 (study PRJEB26208, sample SAMN05571518) | marine sediment metagenome | biome: deep sea; feature: Hydrothermal vent; material... | reverse complement strand
CCCCGACCATCGCGCCGAAGGGCGGCGCTCCTACAAACGCACCGTATCAGCTGTAGGAGCGGTCTCCTGACCGCGACAGCAGACCCCGACCATCGCGCCGAAGGGCGGCGCTCCTACAAACACACACCGTATCAGGATGTGTGGATGTCACGGTGCTGGATTACAGACCCAGCACCGACTTTACAAAAGGCACCGTCAATTTTCTCTGCGCGGCCAGGGAGGCCTCGTCCAGCTTATCCAGCAACTCAATTAGCGCCGGCATATCGCGCGGGAGTCGCCGTAACAGGTAACGACCGGTCTCCGCGGGCATTTCACAACCCCGTTGCCGGGCGCGTTGCTGCAAGACCGCAAGGCGCTGATTGTCATCGAGCGGGTGTAGTTGATAGACCAGACCCCAGCTCAGTCTCGACACCAGATCCGGGAGACCGAAAGCATGCCCGGCAGGTAATGAGGTACTGCTTACTATCAAATTTCCACGACACTCGCGAATTCTGTTATACAGGTTAAAAAGCGCTTCTTCCCAGCGCGGTATTCCAGCGATGAGATGTATATCATCCACGCACACCAGCTGGTAGTTTTCCCAGCCTTCCAGCAATTCGGGATCCAGAACCGAAATATTCTGCAAGGAAAAATAGGCGACGGTCCGCTCCTGATCAGCAGCCAGATGACAACCAGCCTGCAACAGATGGCTCTTACCCGACCCGTCAGCACCCCAGAGCAGGAAAAACGGCTCACCGCTGCCGTCGGCCGTGTGCTGCAATTGACCGATCAGTTCGTCGTTGGGTCCCGCCAGGAAATTGGAAAACCGCGCAGACGCTTGCAGTTGCAGGCCCAGCGGCAGTTGCCGACTCATCGATGCGACCGTGCGCGCCGGGTCCATGTAATGACGTAATCCAGTCCGCTCCAGATAACACTGATAGTGACCGCGTAAATCAGCCAGTCGATCCACCGCTGCTGGCCCCGGCCGATTGCCTGCTGAACGATAACCAGCAATACCAACAAAATCTGCAGCAAGGTATTCAGCTTGCTGATTAGCGTTGGCGCGGCCTCCAGACGTCTTATACGGAAGTTATATACGACGGCACCACCCACAATCAACAGGTCGCGCATTAGCACCAGAACCAGCAGCCACATGGGTAACAGACCATCCAGGACCAGCACGGTATAACAGGTCACCAACAGAAACTTGTCCGCCAGGGGATCAAGCAAGGCGCCCAGCCGGCTTTCCCAGCCGAAGCGTTTGGCCAGAAATCCGTCTACTGCGTCGGATGCCCCGGCAACGAAAAACAGGATCAGCGCCAGCGTGAAATCCTGCACCATTAACGCCCATGCAACGGGTGCCACCAGCAGAATCCGGCCGACCGTGATCAGATTGGGTATATCACTGGCACGCATAACTCAGGGGCTTAGCCGGAACCGCCATAAAGCAGGATCGCCATTTGGCCGAAGCAGTTTTCCCAACGTAATGACCTGCCGCAGGTTGCTTTCCGCCGCGCTGAGTTGCAGATTGAACGCTACTTCCTGGCCGTTGACGCTGGCAACCTGGACACCTTCCACCGGCGCCAGCGAAGCCAGATATTTCAATACCCGGGCATAGTCTTTCAGGTTCTGTACACCATCCACCAGCAGCGTGCGTACAGACTCATCGGAACTGACCACTGCATACTGCACGGCCAGCAATTCGGCAGCTTCGGCGATGCCTTGCTCTATGCCGGCATTCAGCGCGTTCGCGTGCGACGCCCAGTCCTGTCTATCGCCATTTCCCAGCAGGGTCCAGTTCGCCCGCCAGCCACTGCCGCCCCTTGAGCGTTCCAGCTTGCCCAGCAGTATGATCTGCGGCCGGTAACGCTGCGAGGCGGCATCTATGCTGCCGATAAAACCACCCCAAACATCGGTGAATTGCACCGCGCGCTGGTCCTGCAAGTCCATCAGGGGCAAGGTCAGCGGCAGACCGCGAAGTGACGCGGCTTTGCGCAGTGCGTCGGCCGCTGCCAGCCGGGCATTTTCGGCGACCAGGTAGCGCTGTCCGCCATCATCTACTGCCAGCCAGACCAATACATCGGGTCGCTCACGACCCCAGTACGGCAAGCCCGCGCGACGTATTTCGCGGGCCAGCGCAACCCCGTCAAACTGGACCCAGAGCCGTAGCTGCGGCTCCGTATCCGGTAACTGTGCGGGTACATCGAGGAACCGGAACTGCTCAACAAAATGCCCGGGCTGCTGCAACAATGCCTGGGCAGCCGGCCCATTAGCAGAATCCTCGCTGCCGGTGACCCGCACCAGTACGTCATGCAACGCCAGCCCAAGCGCGGCATCACGCGACGCCGTGTTGCGGCCATCGGCATCCACTTCAGCCTGGAACAGGCCGGTGAGGCGCGCAGCATCCACACCGGTCGACACCAGCATCAAACCCAGCAGGAGGCAGGAAAAATTACCTAAGGTCAATCGCTTCATCGCGCCAATCAGAAATCTGGCGCTACCATACCATAGCTGCCAATCGGGTGGCGATGTGGCGCAGCACCGGCAGTTCCTAGTACCATTGCGTTTTTCCCGGACTGGAGCACTGACGTGTCAGGGCAACCTACAGATTCTTCCGCATCGATCAGCTATCGCGATGCCGGCGTCGACATCGACGCCGGTAATTCCCTGATTGATCGCATCAAACCAATAGTCGCAAAAACCCGGCGCCCGGGAGTCGTGAGTGGGCTGGGCGGTTTCGGCGCCCTGTTCGAGTTGCCACTCGACCGTTATCGCCAGCCACTGCTGGTGTCCGGCACCGACGGTGTCGGCACCAAACTGAAACTGGCTATCGACAGTGGCCGCCACGACAGTATCGGCATCGACCTGGTGGCCATGTGCGTCAATGACGTCATTGTGCAGGGCGCCGAGCCGCTGTTTTTTCTCGACTATTATGCCACCGGCAAACTGGATGTCGATGTCGCAGCCGACGTCGTCAAGGGTATCGGGCGTGGCTGCGAACTGGCCGGGGCAGCACTCATTGGTGGTGAAACCGCTGAAATGCCCGGCCTGTACCAGGCGGGCGACTATGACCTGGCCGGATTCTGTGTAGGCATTGTAGAAAAAGACAAACTGATTGACGGTCAATCCGTCCAGCCCGGCGACGTACTCATCGGGCTGGCCGCCTCCGGGCCTCATGCCAACGGTTATTCTCTGATACGCAAAATCCTGGAAGTGTCAGGTGCAGGCATCGACACGGTGCTGGATGGAAAACCCTTGCTGGACTGGCTGATGGCGCCCACCCATATCTACGTTAAAACCCTGCTGACCTTGCTGGAACAAGTCGAGGTACTCAGTCTGTGCCACGTCACCGGCGGTGGTCTGCCGGAAAACCTGCCGCGCATGCTACCTGACAACACGGTCGCCCGTATCGACGGCAACAGCTGGCAATGGCCCGCCGTGTTTGCCTGGTTGCAGGACCAGGGCAATGTGGAAACTGCTGAAATGTATCGTACCTTCAACTGCGGCGTCGGCATGGTAATCTGCGTCCCCGCTATACAGGTCGAACCGTGCCTGGGGCTGTTACAGGCGCAGGGTGAAACCGCGTGGGTGCTGGGCAACGTCGCGCAAAGCTCGGGCCGGGCACACGTAGAACTGAATGTCTGACACTACTCGGCCGATGCCGCTGGTGGTATTGATATCCGGCCGCGGCTCCAATCTAAAGGCAATTCTGGATGCCATAAGCGGTGGCGAACTTCCGGCAGTGGTCAGTGCCGTGATCAGTAACCGCGCCGATGCTGCCGGCCTGGAGTATGCGCGACAGGCAAATATCGACACCCTGGCACTGGACGCTGACGATTACCCGGACGGACAAAGCTATGACCGTGCCTTGCAGGGACTGGTCGACTGTTTTGAACCCGGGCTGGTGATACTGGCCGGCTTCATGCGCATTCTTACACCCGAATTCGTCCAGCACTTCCACCACAAACTGATCAACATACACCCCTCCCTGCTACCCGAATTCCGTGGCCTTAACACCCATCAACGGGCACTGGAAGCCGGTGTTGAGGAACACGGCGCCAGTGTCCACTTTGTCAGCGAGGAACTCGACAGCGGACCGACAATCTTGCAGGTACGGGTGCCCGTATTACCGGATGACACTGCCGAACAGCTGGCCACGCGGGTTCTGCCAGAGGAACACCGGCTGTATGTAAGAGCAATACGCTGGCTGGCGGAAGGTCGTATACGCTGGCATAACGAACAGCTGCTGTTCGACGGGCAACCGCTGCAACAACCGATAGATATCGATGCTGAAAACCAGAAAAAATCCGATTAATCCGTCATGCCGGCGAAAGCCGGTATCCAGCTCGTTGAAACCACTGGATTCCGGCATACGCCGGAATGACGGAAGACAAATTAATCAGCGCTTCCCTGGCAAAACCTGGTTCCTGCTGCTCACCAGCTACGCTGTCCTGCTGTTGGCCGGTCCATGCCTGGCTGGTGAAAACGACCCCTACCCGGCCTTCGTCGCCAGCTACGACGCCAATGCCAATGGACTGAGTATTGGCACCGTGCAGGTCAGCCTGACCGACGAAGGTGGAAACGAGTATCTCTACCGGCAGGAATCCGTCTCGACCGGTATCGCTGCATTATTCGGTAACAAGAGCTCGACCCAGGAAAGCCGCTGGCGCTACCGTAACGGGCACATCCAGGTTCTGGACTACCGCTCAAGGCGCAGGGGTGGCGATGATGACGACAACGAACATCTCATATTTGACTGGGGAACAATGCGCGTCAAAAACACAGGCGCCGGCGAACACTGGGATATCCCCCTGCCTGAAGATGCGGTCGACCGGCTGATCATGCAGCTCGCCATGCTGTTCGACCTGCGCAATGGCAAGACCGAACTCCGCTACCAGGTCCCCCGACAGGGCCGCATCAAGATCTATACGTTCGGCCTGGTCAGCGAAGAAACCATAGATCTGGCAAGCGCCAGCTATCGCACGTTGAAAATAGAAAGAAAAAACGAGAACAGGGACCAGAGCCTGGTCTGGATCGCGCCGAAATTGAACTATTTCCCGGTAAGGTTCCTGAAACACAAAAAAAGTGGTGTAAAAATAGAACTTGTTCTGCGCAAACTGGAATTCCTCCCCGGTAGCCACAAACAGGGTATTGAACCCGCTACCAAAGAAAAACGGTAACCCTTGTTACTGACTCAAGTTTCGGAGTTCACGGCCTAATCCCGTAGGAGCAGGCTTGCCGCGGGGCGAGATAAGCGCGCTGGAATTTGGATTCACGGTGGGTGAAAAGACCTGGCGAGAGCTCGTCATCGTGGTGAGGAGTGCGGGCTGGATGCCAGCTTGGTTTCCAGCTTTGCGATCAGACCTTGCATGCCGTTACGTTTGACAATCTGCTGGTAACTGCTGCGGTAGTTGTTGATCATGCTGACGCCTTCGATAATCACGTCGTAGACCAGCCACTCGCCATTCTTCAAACGCAGCTTGTAATCCAGCGGGATACGCCTGCCGGAATCCACAATAAAAGTCTTCACCCGTGCGTATTTCTGTTTGCGAATCGTTTCATCGCCGTACTCGACCGCCTGGCTATTGTATTCCGCGACCATTACCAGGTAGGTGTTCTGCATCATGCGCGTGAACAACTCGACGAAATGATCCTGCTCATCGCTGCTGGCTTTCTTCCAGTTACGTGCCAGCGCGCTTTGCGACATGGCGCGGTAATCGAAACGTTCATTGATCGCAGCGCGGATCTTCTCGCGCTTGGCAGCGGTATCGGTGCCGGTTTCATGCAGCACCGTCAGTACCTTCTCGATGGTCATACGCAGGTGTTCTGTCGGTGTGCCGGCCAGACACAGTGCAGGTAACAGCAACAACGCCGCCAGCAGTCCTCTGATATACGACGCTTTGACAGATACGCTGGAGTTCATTGCTTGTCACCTTCAAAAATATATTTGCTGACCAGTTCTTCGATACTGATGGCGGACTCGGTCTCGATAATTTCGTCACCAGCCTTAAGCACTGTATCGGAGCCACCCGGGGTCAACTTTACATAACGGTCGCCGATAATCCCCGCGGTACGGATGGAAGCGATGCTATCCTCCTGTAATTCAACATTTTGATCGAGATCCAGATAAACCACCGCTTCGTAGTCGTCGGTATCCAGTTCAATGCTCGCCACCTTGCCGACACGCACTCCGGCAAGCTCCACCACACCGCCTTGCTTGAGTCCCGATACCGAGGTAAAACGTGCGCTGAGCTGGTAAGTCTCGGGCGCGAACACCCCCACCTCGCCCAGCCGCGTGGCCAGATAGAACATGCCCGCCAGGCCGGCCACCACGAACAGACCGACAGAAGTTTCAAGCGTCCAGCGTTTCATAACGACCTCACAACATGATAGCGCTGACCAGATAGTCGACGCCCAACACAGTAATGGATGCAGCCACGACGGCATCCGTGGTTACCCGGCTCACCCCCTCGGCACCATAGGCACCGAAGCGCTCCAGGTGCAGGTAAAACCCTTTGGCGGAGGTGATCCATACAATGAGCAGGGCAAAGATCAGCGACTTGGTAAAGCCCATGACGACATCGTGCGTCACCACCGTTTCATACATGCCCTGAAAGAACGCCGCCTCGCTGACATCGAACATCATCACACCCACGAACCAGCCGCCGACGATACCCACCATGATGAACAGGCTGGTCAGCAGCGGTACCGACACCAGTGTTGCCAGAAATTTCGGCACCAGCAGGTAACGGACGGGGTCTATGGCCATGCACTCCAGTGCATCGATCTGCTCTTCGCTGCGCATAATACCGATCTCCGAACAGATGGCCGAGCCGGCGCGGCCGATAACCACCAGCGCAGTCAGCACCGGCGCCAGTTCGCGAATCATGGCCAGCGCTACCGCAGAACCCAGCAGGCTGACCGAACCAAAGCGCATCAGCGTGTCGTAGAACTGCAAGGCCAGCACCATGCCGGTAAAAAACCCTGCCACCACGATAACCGAGGTGGAGCGCGCACCAATGAAATGAATCTGGCGCAACACCGGGCGCCAGCGCAACGGCGGCCGTAACGCAGTGGATAACACCTTGAACAGGAACAGCGTAAAGCGACCGGCCTGTTCGAGAAAATGCAGGCTGCTATCACCCAGCCGGTTGACGAGTGTCACGATCATGCGTCGGGCCGGTAGCCGGTCAGGCGTTGCAGGTACTCATCCGGATTCACCGCCTCGTTGCGCGGCCGCCGGTTGAACAGGTCCTGTACCCGCTGATTATCCGTGGCCTGCACTTCGTCCACCGTCCCGGTAATCGCCAGCCGCCCCTCCTCCAGCACAGTGATGCGATCGGCGATTTTGAAAGCGCTTTCCAGCTCGTGCGTAACCACCACGATGGTCATGCCCATGACGTCGCGTAACTTCAGAATCAGCTCGTCCAGTTCCACCGCCACTACCGGGTCGAGACCCGCTGAGGGTTCGTCGAAAAACAGGATCTTCGGGTCCATAATCAGGGCGCGCGCCAGGCCGGCGCGTTTCAGCATGCCGCCCGACAGTTCAGAGGGCATCAGACCGTCAAAGCCGGCGAGATTCATCATCTCCAGCTTCATGCGCGCCATGATGCGGATAGTGCCGTCGTCAAGATCGGTATGTTCGCGCAGCGGCAGCTCGACATTTTCCGCCACCGTCAACGAACCGAACAGCGCGCCACCCTGAAAGGCGACGCCGATCTGCCGGCGCAGGTGGTAGAGCTGTTTCTGGTCGAGCGAGGCTATGTCCCGCCCCAGCAGGCGGATGTGCCCGGCACTGGGCTTTTTCAGACCCAGCAAGTGCCGCAGCAGGGTGCTCTTGCCGGAACCACTGCCGCCCATAATGACCAGGATTTCACCCGGTGGTACGGACAGCTCGATACCATCGAGAATTTTTGTGGCGCCGTAGTGCGTTACCAGGCCGGTAACTTCAATAACCGGGTTCTGCTTTTCGGCTGGCTCAATAACAGCATTCATACGGGCCATACAACATCCATTAGTCCTGCCACGCCAGGTAGAAAACTGACGCGGTGTCCATGCAAGAGTCCCGGGCATCCCGGGCTGGAATGTTTAGCGGCCGGCAATGGCCGATTATTTAGGGGGAATCGATATGGAATCCGTAATGAATGGCGCTTGCTTAAGGCCGTGGATCATGCGTTAAAACCTTGATTGGGCCGCCAAGACGCCAAGAACACCAAGAAAGAACTGCTGAATATCATAAAACTTGGCGTCTTGGCGGTTCAAACGCTTGTTCTTCAGGCCTTGGGCAGGGTCACCCCGGTCTGGCCCTGGTATTTCCCGCCCCGATCCTTGTAGGACGTCTCGCAGATTTCGTCAGCCCCCAGGAACAGCACCTGCGCAACACCTTCGTTGGCATAAATCTTCGCCGGCAGAGGCGTGGTGTTGGAAAACTCCAGCGTAACATGCCCTTCCCACTCCGGCTCCAGCGGCGTCACATTCACGATAATGCCGCAGCGCGCATAGGTGCTTTTACCCAGGCAAATGGTGAGTACATCGCGTGGAATCCGGAAAAACTCCACCGTGCGGGCCAGCGCAAAGGAATTGGGCGGAATGATGCAGACATCCGATTTGACGTCGACAAAACTGTTGTCGTCAAAATTCTTCGGATCAACAACGGCCGAGTTAATATTGGTGAATATCTTGAATTCATCCGCGCAGCGGATGTCATAACCATAACTGGAAGTACCGTAGGAAATAACCCGGCCCACACCCTCGTGCTCCCGCACCTGCCCCGATACGAACGGCTCTATCATGCCTTCCTGCTCCGCCATGCGGCGGATCCACTGATCTGACTTGATCGACATTACCCGCCCCCTGCGCAGTCAGTTGTTCTGGATAACGATTTGCGGGAATTTCGCGGCGTGATCCTTGGACTTGAGTGCCAGCTTTGCCGCCGTACGGCGCGCGATAGCATGGTAGATCTGTGCAATACGGCCATCGGGTTCGGCAACTACTGACGGACGGCCACTATCGACTTCTTCGCGAATTTTCTTGTCCAGCGGCAGCGCTCCGAGGAAATCAACGTCTTGCTCTTCCGACATCCGCTGACCACCACCTTCACCGAAGATATGTTCCTCGTGACCGCACTCGCTGCAGATATGAATACTCATGTTCTCGATGATACCCAGCACCGGCACTTCCACCTTTTCGAACATCTTGAGTCCGCGGCGCGCATCCAGCAGCGCAATATCCTGCGGCGTGGTCACGATCACGGCACCACTGACCGGTACCTGCTGGGCCAGCGTCAACTGCACATCGCCAGTGCCGGGCGGCAGATCAATCACCAGGTAATCCAGGTTATCCCAGTTGGTATCACCCAGCAGTTGCTGTAACGCCTGGGTTACCATCGGTCCACGCCAGATCATTGGCGTTTCTTCGTCCACCAGGAAACCGATGGACATGGTCTGGATATGATAGCTCACCAGCGGTTCCAGTCGCTGCCCGTCCTTCGACTCCGGCTTGCCGGTAATACCGAGCATGCGTGGCTGGCTGGGACCGTAAATATCAGCATCCAGAACACCCACGTTGGCGCCATCGGCTGACAGTGCCAGTGCCAGATTGGTCGCCGTGGTGGATTTGCCGACGCCGCCCTTGCCGGAAGCCACGGCGATAATATTCTTGATGCCGCTGATGGTCTTGACACCTTTCTGCACCGAGTGTGCCTGAATAGCTACGTTAACGTTGACGCGTGCCCTGGCGACGCCATCAATGGACTCCACCAGCGTTTTCAGTTTAGCGGCCAGTTCTTCCTTGTACCCTCCAACCGGGAAGCCGAGCACAACGTCGACGACCACCTGATCACCCTCGATCATGACGTTACGTACGCACTTGGCGACGATCAGATCCTTTTCCATGAAGGGATCTATGTATTCCTTGAGCTTTGTTTCGATCTGCTCACGGGATAAATCTGCCATGCTGGTTTCCTCTGGTATGCAGTAACTAGCCGCGGGGATTGGAAAATCCCGGAAAAATGAAGCGCGATTGTACACAATTTACGAAAGCCGGTCTTCACTGCTGTTTGTGTTGATTTAGAAACGTTCTGGCGAACTGATTTTGTCAGTCATCCCGGCGTATGCCGGGATCCAGTGGTTTCAATAACCTGGATGCCGGCCTTCGCCGGCATGACGAATTAATCGGAGTTTCCTTAGGTTTTGGTGGGGGGAATTGGCCATTTCTGTCATAATACCGCGCTATCTATAAGTACAGTCAGGACTTTTAATGCCCGAACAAAAACGCACCCTGCTGGTGACCAGCGCCCTGCCGTACGCCAACGGCTCGATTCATCTGGGTCACCTGGTTGAATATATCCAGACCGATATCTGGGTGCGTTTCCAGAAAATGCAGGGGCATGACTGTACCTACGTGTGCGCTGACGATGCCCACGGGACGCCGATCATGTTGCGCGCGCAGCAGGAAGGCATCGAACCCGAGGCACTGATCGAACGCATGAACGCCGAACACCAGGCAGACTTTGCCGCGTTCCATATTGAATTTGATAATTACTACAGCACGCACTCGGACGAAAACCGGGAATTTGCCGAGCTTATCTACACCCGGCTGCGCGACGGCGGTCACATCGACCGGCGCACAATCAGCCAGTACTACGATCCGGAAAAAGAGCTGTTTCTACCGGACCGGTTCATCAAGGGTACCTGTCCGAAATGTGGTGCAGAAGACCAGTATGGTGATAACTGCGAGGTCTGTGGTGCCACCTACGATGCCAACGAGCTGAAAAATCCACGCTCCGTACTCAGTGGCGCCACGCCGGTCGAAAAAGAATCCGAACACTTCTTCTTCAGGCTCTCGGACTTTGCCGACATGCTCGGCGAGTACCTGGCAACGTCCACCCAGAAAGAAGTCGCTAATAAAATGAACGAGTGGCTGGAAGCCGGCCTGCAGGACTGGGACATCTCGCGCGACGCACCCTACTTTGGTTTCGAAATCCCGGATGCGCCCGGAAAGTTCTTCTATGTCTGGCTCGACGCGCCCATGGGTTACATGGCCAGTTTCAAGGATCTGTGTAATAAAAAAGGTCTGGATTTCGACGACTGGTGGAAGCCGGATTCCAGCGCCGAGCTGTATCATTTTATCGGTAAGGATATTTTGCGCTTCCATACGCTGTTCTGGCCGGCGGTACTCGAAGGTTCCGGATTTCGCAAACCGACCAGAGTATTTGCACACGGCTTCCTGACGGTCAATGGCCAGAAGATGTCCAAATCACGCGGCACATTTATCAATGCCCGGACCTGGCTTGACCACCTGGACCCGGAATATCTGCGCTATTACTATGCCACCAAACTTTCCAGCGGCATAGACGATATCGATCTCAACCTGGATGATTTCATTGCGCGCATCAACAGCGACCTGGTCGGCAAGTACGTCAATATCGCCAGCCGTACGGCGAATTTTATCGTCAAACAGTTCAACGGTGAGCTGCTGCCGGTTGCTGATTTTGAACCGGACATTCAGCGACGCCAGACCTACATGGACGGTGTGCTGGGCACGAAACAAGTGATTAACGAACTCTACGAAGCACGCGATTACGGTCAGGCTATACGCAAAATAATGGAGTATGCAGACAGTATTAACCAGTATTTCGATGAAAACGAACCCTGGAAACTCGCAAAGGATCCCGCGCAAAAAGACCGGTTGCACAGCATCTGTTCGCGCATCCTGCACGGCTTCCATGCACTGTCGGTTTTCCTGTCCCCCGTGCTCCCGGAAATGACTGCGCGCGTGGCCAAGTCCCTCTTTGACAAAGAGTCGCCTTTTACCTGGAGCGATCTGGATGAACAGGCTTTCCCTTCCCGACTCAACAAGTTCAAACACCTGGCCAAACGCATTGAACCCGATGCAGTCAACGCTATGCTGGAAGCATCCAGGGAGAGTATCGCTGTGAACGAAAAACCACAGGCAAGCGGCCCGCTGGTCGATGAACCCATCGCTGATATCATCCAGTTCGATGACTTCGCAAAACTCGATTTACGCATTGTGAAGATCGTCAAGGCGGAAACCGTCGAGAAGGCCGACAAACTCCTGCAACTCACGCTGGATCTGGGTGGTGAAACCCGCAACGTGTTTGCGGGAATAAAAAGCGCCTATGCGCCGGCGGATCTTGAGGGTAAGCTGACCGTCATGGTCGCCAACCTGGCACCGCGAAAAATGCGCTTCGGTATTTCCGAAGGCATGGTGCTGGCTGCCGGCCCCGGTGGTAAAGATCTGTTCATCCTTGAACCCCATCAAGGCGCGCAACCTGGAATGAAAGTCAAGTAAACAGTATGGGCGAGTTCGCACTCATTCTTGTCAGCACCGTTCTGGTGAACAACTTCGTGCTGGTGAAATTCCTGGGCCTGTGCCCCTTCCTGGGCGTATCACGCAAGCTGGAAACTGCTATCGGCATGTCGCTGGCTACTACCTTTGTACTGACCCTGTCGTCGGTATGCAGCTACCTCGCCGATGAATACCTGCTGGCACCACTGGGGCTCGAATATCTACGCACCATTACCTTTATTCTTGTCATTGCCGTCGTTGTGCAGTTTACCGAGATGGTGGTGCACAAGACCAGTCCACTGCTCTACCAGGTACTGGGTATTTTTCTGCCATTGATTACCACCAATTGCGCGGTACTCGGTGTCGCGCTGCTCAACACCCAGGAGAAACACGGTTTCTTTGAATCTGCGGTTTACGGTTTTGGCGCAGCGGTCGGGTTTTCCATGGTGATGATTCTGTTTGCCGCCATGCGCGAGCGTATTGCGGTTGCCGATGTTCCGCAAGCTTTCCGGGGCTCTGCCATTGCGCTGGTGACCGCCGGCCTGATGTCGCTGGCCTTCATGGGCTTCTCCGGGCTGATCAAAGGCTAGCGGCAAAGTATCATGCTCACTGCCATGCTGGCCATCGGTACCCTCGCCGCCCTGTTCGGCCTGTTACTGGGTTTTTCCGCGATCCGCTTCAAGGTCGAAGGCGATCCGATTGTTGATCAGGTTGACAGCCTGTTACCACAGACCCAGTGTGGCCAGTGTGGCTATGCCGGGTGCCGACCCTATGCCGAAGCCATCGCCAGTGGTGAAGCAGACATCAACCAGTGCCCACCCGGGGGTGAGGCCGGTATCCAGGCGCTGTCAGAACTGCTCGGCGTCGACCCCATGCCGTTAAATGCCGAATACGGCAAACATACCGAAAAACAGGTTGCAGTCATCGATGAGCAGGTCTGTATCGGCTGCACACTGTGTATCCAGGCCTGCCCGGTAGATGCCATTCTTGGCGCGGCCAAACAGATGCATACCGTTATCGAAAGCGAATGCACCGGTTGCGACCTGTGTCTGCCACCCTGCCCGGTTGACTGTATCGAAATGGTACCGCTTAAGAAATCCATAAGCCGCTGGAAGTGGCCTTACCCGCAAGACACGGAGAGACCTGTCACCGAAACTACCGAATAATTCTGCCAGGTCCCGGCTTGATTCAAATCAATAACGCGTCCGGAGGCAGCGTATTTTTCCCACTGGACTCTGTACAATACAGTATCAAATGGTCACCCTACTGGAACAGCCCAGACGCATCCCCGGCGGTTTGCATCTCGATGCGAACAAGGCACAATCACTGCAGCAGCCGTTACGTGCCTGCAGCATACCCGAACAGCTGTATATTCCCCTGAGCCAGCATATCGGCGAAGCAGCCGAACCGCTGCTTGAAGTTGGCGACGAGGTCCTGAAGGGCCAGTTGGTCGCCCGTTCACCGGTCTACATCAGCGCACCGATACACGCTTCGAGCTCAGGCAAGATCGTCGCCATCGGTGACTACCCGGTTCCACACCCTTCCGGTATGCAGGCTACCTGTATCGTGATTGCAACAGACGGCAAAGACCAACCCGTCGATACCGGCCTGAAGATGGACACCGTGTTTGATGCCGACCCGGCCGAAATCCGGCAGCGGGTTCGCGATGCAGGCATTGTCGGCCTTGGAGGCGCCGGCTTTCCTGCCTCAGTAAAGCTCAACCCCGGGCCGGAGCGGGAAATCGAACTGCTGGTTATCAATGCAGCCGAGTGCGAACCCTACATCAGCTGCGACGAAGCACTGATGTGCCATCGTCCGCAAGACATTATCGACGGGGTACGCATTATGCGTCACGCCCTCAACGCCCGGCAGGTTGTGATTGGTGTCGAGAACAACATGCCGCAGGCGATCGAGAGCCTGCAGCGTTGCCTGGAAGAGTTGAGTGAGGACGCTATACGCATAACACCGGTGCCTGTAATTTATCCAGCCGGTGGTGAAAAACAGCTCATCTATGCACTGACCGGCGAAGAAGTCCCCAGCCAGGGGTTACCGCTTGATCTGGGCATCGTCTGTCATAACGTCGGTACTGCCGCCGCCATTGCACGCGCACTGTTACAGGGTGAGCCGTTGATATCACGGGTGGTAACGGTGACCGGTGAAGGCGTCAGGCAACCCGCCAATCTTGAAGTGCGTATCGGTACACCGGTGGCCGAACTCATCGAGGAATGTGGCGGCTATACGGATGAGGTAGCCAGACTGCTGATGGGTGGGCCCATGATGGGGTTCTCTCTGGCCAGCGACGCCGTACCCGCCATCAAAACCACAAACTGCATCCTTGCGGCGAGCTACCGGGAAACACCACAGGCTACCGCAGCCAGCGCCTGTATCCGTTGTGGCGACTGCGTAGACGTATGTCCCGCCGGTCTGTTGCCACAGCAACTGTACTGGTATGCACGCGCCCGGAACTTTGACAATATCCAGGATTACAACCTGTTCGACTGCATCGAATGCGGTTGCTGTGCACAGGTGTGTCCCAGTCATATCCCGCTGGTCCAGTACTACCGGTTTGCGAAAACGGAGATATGGTCTCTGGATAGTGAACGGCAGTTTTCCGATATGGCCCGCCAGCGCCATGAGTTCCGCATCGAGCGCCTGGAGCAGGAAAAGATAGCACTGGAAGAACGTCGTGCCAGGGCGAGAAAAGCACTTAAACCCAAGGTTGGCGATGCCACAGCCAAGCAAGCTGAAATTGCTGCCGCGCTGCAGCGCGTCAAGGCAAAAAAAGAAGCACAATCCGCAGGACCGCGTAACACCGGCAACCTCACCGAAGAACAGCAGGCAAAAATTGCTGAAGTCGATCGCCGTCGCGCCTCAACCAGCGGCCAGCCCTGATGGAATTCCCGACACAGAGTTCTCCCTATCTACCGTTGAATAACAACCTGTCCAGGCTTATGACACAGGTCATGCTGGGCCTGATACCCGGCACACTGATCCTGCTCTGGTTTTTTGGCTGGGGCATCCTGTTCAACCTGCTCATCGGCTCGGCAACCGCGCTGCTCGCCGAGGCCGCTATGCTGCGATTGCGCAGTCAGCCGGTGATGCCGACACTTTATGATGGCAGTGCGCTACTGACCGGCCTGCTGCTGGGGCTATCGCTGCCACCGCTGGCGCCCTGGTGGATTCCGGTGGTCGGTGCATTGTTCGCCATTGTGATAGCAAAACAATTGTATGGCGGACTGGGCTACAATCCTTTCAATCCCGCCATGGTGGGTTTTGTCGTACTGATCATTTCCTTCCCGCTGCAGATGACCTTGTGGCCGCCTCCACAGGGCATCGACGCCCAAACGCTCGGCCTGGCCGACACGCTGCGCCTGGTCTTTACAGAAGCGCTACCTGCTGGTGCAACCCTCGACAGCGTCACTATGGCAACACCACTGGATATGGCCAAAACGCGCATCGGCCTGAATTTCACCTGGAGTGAAATACTCACTGACCCCCGCTATGGCAGCTTCGCCGGGCGCGGCTGGGAATGGATCAATGTCGGCTTCCTGTTCGGCGGGCTGTGGTTGTGGCAAAAGCGCGCCATACACTGGCAGATACCTGCGGGCATGCTCGGCGCCCTGTTTCTCGTGTCCCTGCTTTTCTACATCGCTGACGCCGACAGCTTTGGCTCCCCGGTCTTCCACCTGTTCAGCGGCGCTACCATGCTCGGGGCATTCTTTATTGCGACTGACCCGGTATCGGCAGCAACGACCCATCGCGGACGCCTCTACTACGGTGCCGGTATCGGCATTCTGACCTATATCATCCGCACCTGGGGTGGCTACCCGGAAGGCATTGCGTTCGCGGTCCTGCTAATGAATATGGCGGCGCCCACTATCGACTACCTGACGCCACCGCGCGCGTTCGGACACCGTGATCAGAAGGAAGGCTGAATGACCTATCGGCCGGTTTTTATTTCTGCGATATTTTTGCTCGTGTTCGCCGTAATCGGCACTGGGCTGGTGGCGTTCACCTTTGACAGTACCGCAGAACGTATCGCCGAAAACCAGCGCCGGGCATTGCTGAAAAACCTGAATGAACTGCTACCCTCCAGTCGTTACGACAACGATATTTTTTCCGACATCCTGATGGTACACAACAGTGAGCTGTTGGGAACCAACGAACCGGTTCCCGTATACCGCGCGCGCAAAAACGGATGGCCGATAGCCGCTGTGCTGGCACCGGTGGCGCCGGACGGTTATAACGGTAACATCAGGCTGCTCGTCGCGATCAACCTGGACGGAACACTAGCCGGGGTACGTGTCATCAAACATCGCGAAACCCCCGGACTGGGAGATGGCATTGAAGCGAGCAGATCTGACTGGATTCTGGGCTTTAATGGTAAATCACTGTCCAATCCCTCAAAAGAGGGCTGGGGGGTAAAACGCGATGGTGGCCGGTTCGACCAGTTCACCGGCGCGACCATTACCCCTCGAGCTGTCGTGAAAGCCGTCCACAAAGCTTTGTTATACTTCAAGCGGAATAAACAGCACCTGTTCGAACGGGCTCCGAAAATACCGACTACTCCATGAATTCCTTGAAAAATATTGTGCGTGACGGCCTCTGGACCAACAATGTTGGCCTGGTCCAGGTACTGGGCATATGCCCCTTGCTGGCGGTCACAGGTACCTTCGTCAATGGTCTTGGCCTGGGGCTTGCTACCCTGATTACTCTGGTCGCTTCCAATGTCACGGTTTCGATGATCCGCAAACTGGTACGGCCGGAAGTTCGTATTCCGGTATTTGTGTTGGTTATTGCTTCGATTGTAACCATCATCGAGCTATCCATGAGTGCCTGGTTTTACGAGCTATACAAGGTACTGGGAATTTTTATCCCCTTGATCGTCACCAACTGCTCAATCATTGGCCGAGCCGAAGCCTTTGCCTCGAAAAACACCGTGGGCCGCTCTTTTGTAGACGGCTTCAGTATGGGACTTGGCTTCCTGCTGGTGCTGGTGACACTCGGCTCATTGCGGGAAATCATCGGCCACGGAACACTGTTTTCACACGCACACCTGATGTTCGGCGACGCTGCCCGCTCGATGACCATCCACTTTGTCAGTGGCTACCACGGCTTCCTGCTCGCCGTGCTTCCCCCCGGCGCCTTTATTGGACTCGGGCTACTCATCGCCATGAAAAATGTTATAGACAAGCGCAAAGAGGCCCGATCGGAAGTTGTCCAGGTACCCGGCGACCCGGCTGTACAAGCCGCACACTGAACAACCCGCTATCACGGAATGAACAAGCAAAAACGGATCGAGATATTCACCCGGCTGCGTAACGAAAACCCCCATCCCACGACCGAACTCGGTTACAGCAACCCCTTCCAGCTGCTGGTCGCGGTTACACTCTCTGCCCAATCCACCGATGTCGGCGTCAACAAAGCCACCAGGGCACTGTTCAAAAAAGTCAGGACGCCGCAGGCGATGCTCAAACTGGGCGAAGCGAACCTGAGGGAACACATCAAAACTATTGGTCTGTACAATAACAAGGCCAGAAATGTGATCGCTGCATGCCAAATACTGGTCGAACAGCACCAGGGCAAGGTCCCGGACCAGCGCGCCGCACTCGAGGCCCTGCCGGGTGTCGGGCGCAAGACCGCCAACGTCATATTGAATACGGCGTTCGGCCAGCCGACTATCGCGGTGGACACCCATATATTTCGTGTTTCAAACCGGACAGGCGTCGCTCCGGGCAAAAATGTTGTTGAGGTGGAGAACCGATTATTGAAGTTTGTACCCGACGAATTCAAACAGGACGCTCACCACTGGCTGATCCTGCACGGGCGCTATACCTGCGTCGCCCGCACCCCGCGTTGTGGCAGCTGTATCATCGAGGATCTGTGCGAATACCGGCATAAGACGGAAACCTGACGCCAATCGGCGACAGTCAATACTTGCATCCAGTGGTCTGAACTGGGTACTCTCCGCGGCTGGTTATCGGGAATGGCAATGCTGTTTGGGCAGAATCGGGACGAGCTGCAACACACGCTAATGGAATGCTTGGCGGAAATGATCTGGCAGGCACAAAGAGACGGTGAATTGCCCGATGAAGAACGGTATATCGCCTGTATAGAAACCCTGGCTGAGGACGGCTGGATTGCGCAGTATCGGCAGCACACGGTTAAATCCCCCCTTTCCCCGTTTCCGGGCTGCCAAGGCCCGGAAACTTTTCTCCACCCGGCGGGTCGTAGAGGCTGTCATTCAGGATGACTAGGAGCCTGAAATGCCGGTTAAACAGCGGTACCTGGTACTGCCAATTAATATTCAAAGCCTTTAGGAGGCGTATCCAATGTCCAAAAAAACTGTTCTGAAACCCGTTGCTGTTGCCCTCGGCGCTGCTTTTGTCACCTCGCTGGCCAGCGCTTCCATCGCCAATGCGGCGGAAAATCCCTTCGGCATGACTGAGCTGTCAAGCGGCTACAGGGTTGCCGAAGGTGACATGAAGGAAGGCAAATGCGGCACATCGCACATGAAGAAAAAAGAAGGCAAGTGCGGTGAAAGCAAGATGAATAAAGCGGACATGTCCAAGATGAAGAAAGAAGGTAAATGCGGCGAAGGTAAATGCGGTGCAGACAAGATGAAAAAGATGAAGATGGAGAAGATGGAGAAGATGGAGAAGGGAAAGGAAGGCAAGTGCGGCGGTAGTAAGTAAACCGCAACAACCGTGAAGGCGTCACGTTACCCCGTTCACGGTGCCGGACTCGGCCTGCGGCGGACCCTGATGGGTCCGCTCGCGGACCAGCCGCCATCGCAGGTCGATTTCTACGAAGTCGCGCCGGAAAACTGGATCGGGGTTGGTGGTAGCTACGGCAAACAGTTCCGCGCCTTTACCGAGCGCCACCCCTTTATCTGTCACGGGCTTTCATTGTCAATCGGCAGCCCCTCCGCTCTCGACGAAACCTTTCTGCACCGTCTCAAACACTTCCTGGATCAGCATGGTATCCGTGGCTATTCGGAACACCTGAGCTATTGCAGCGACGATGGCCATCTCTATGACCTGATGCCGATTCCTTTTACCGAAGAGGCAATCCACTACGTGGCCGGGCGCATTCGTCGTACCCAGGACATCCTGGAGCGCCGCATCGCCATAGAGAACGTGTCCTATTACGCAGCGCCCGGAAAGGAAATGGAAGAAATTGACTTTATTAACGCCGTCCTGCAGGAAGCCGACTGCGACCTGTTACTCGATGTAAACAATATCTACGTAAACAGCATCAACCACCATTACGATGCTGAAAAATTTCTAACCGCATTGCCCGCCGAGCGGGTGATGTATTTTCACATTGCCGGGCACTTCAACGAAGCCGAGGACCTGATTGTCGACACCCACGGCGCCGATATTATCGATGTCGTCTGGAACCTGCTGGACAAGGCCTATGCACACTGTGGCGTTGTGCCTACCCTGCTGGAACGTGATTTTAATATTCCCCCCGTCCCGGAGTTGCTCACTGAGATCGACCGGATTGCAGCACTGCAGGAAAAATGGACACCACGCGAGGAAGCATCCGCACATGCCCGGCTCAGCTAAACCGGAGTTCATGCAGCGGCAGTATGAGTTCGCCGCACATATCCGTGACCCGGAACACAACAGGGCACCGGCCCATGTAGAAGATCGCCGCATGAAGATCTACCGGGAGCTTTTCTACAATAATGTAGAAGGGTTCCTGTCGAGCGGCTTCCCGGTATTGCGCGAACTGATGGACGATACCCGGTGGCACGCGCTGGCACGCGCTTTTTTCGCCCATCACCGGTGCCACTCACCACTGTTTCTGGAAATTTCCCGCGAGTTTTTAAACTACCTGGAACAGGAACGCGGAGAACACCCGGGCGACTTCCCGTTTCTACTCGAACTTGCGCACTATGAATGGGTGGAACTGGCGCTGTCGATTGCCGATAGCGCAGCAGCTGCGGTCGCAGCGGAGCCACATGACGACATGCTCGACAACATCCCGGTCCTGTCGCCCCTTGCCTGGCCACTATCCTACCGCTACCCGGTCCACCAAATCAGCCCGGACTTTATACCCGATAAGCCGGGCGAACAGACCACGTATCTGCTGGTCTACAGAGACAACAGGGATGACGTCGGATTCATCGAGTTAAACCAGGTCAGCGCTCGCCTGTTTGCCCTGCTGCAGGAAGACTCAACGCGCAGCGGACGCGAGGCACTGGTAATGATAGCCGATGAACTACAGCATCCGGATCCGGATACTGTCATTAGCGGCGGGGAACAAATCCTGCAAGAGTGGCGGCAACGCGGCATCATACTGGATACGCTTCCATGAAAATCAGGGGGCTTCCGATGTGCCCTGGCAAAGAAAAATAACCCGAAAGGAGACGCAGAAATGTACCCCCTGATTCAACTACAACGATTGCTGGACAAAACACGCAGCCTGGATTTTCTGGCGCCGCTGGTACTGCGCGCGTACCTGGTACCCGTCTTCTGGATAGCCGGCAATAACAAACTGGCAGATATGGACAGTATCGTCGCATGGTTCGGTAACCCGGACTGGGGGCTGGGGCTGCCGTTCCCTGAAGTTATGGCCTGGGCCGCGACACTGACCGAAGTGGGCGGCGCTATACTGCTGCTGGTTGGCTTTGCAGTGCGCTGGATATCCATACCCTTGATGGCAACCATGGTCGTAGCAGCAGTTTCAGTGCACTGGCAGCATGGCTGGCAGGCTATCGTCGACCCGCTGAGCCCCTACCCACCAGCCGATATGACCCTCGCCATGGAACGCATGGAGGCTGCGCGCAATCTGCTCCAGGAATACGGTAACTACGACTGGCTGACCGGTAGTGGCAATTTCGTCATCTCCAATAACGGTCTCGAATGGGCCGCCACCTACTTCATCATGCTGCTGGTGCTGTTCTTTATGGGCTCCGGGCGCTATTTCAGCATGGACTACTGGATCCGCCGCGGATTCATGCGCGACGACGACTAGCCCGCTTGGTTTCGCCCCGTAGGAGCGGTCTCCTGACCGCGACAGCC
>ENA-ORDP01000666-ORDP01000666.1-marine-sediment-metagenome-genome-assembly--contig:-NODE-666-length-21343-cov-9.920519_pt1 | contig 21343 bp, 21 predicted proteins | sample MGYA00248627_ERZ508539 | MGnify/ENA primary metagenome ERZ508539 (study PRJEB26208, sample SAMN05571518) | marine sediment metagenome | biome: deep sea; feature: Hydrothermal vent; material... | reverse complement strand
CTCATTCATTTTGTGAGTCACGAGGTGAAGAGTTTTTTGACAAAGGATGCGAATGCGATGGCCATGCTTGCCGACGGTGATTTTGGCGCGCTGCCCGAGCAGGCAAAATCTTTTGTTGAAAGTGCGCTTGCGCAGGCACGCGAAGGTACTCGGTCAGTTATGAGTATTCTGCAAGCGGCAAATTTGAAAAAGGGGACAATAACATACAAAATGGAACCAATTGACATTTCTGCGCTTGTAAAAAAAAGCTTCGCCGCTCTCGCCCCGCTTGCGCAAGAAAGAGGTCTTTCATTTACGCTTTCAATTGGAAAACAAACCGAACCATACAATGTCGTCGGTGATGCTGACCAGCTTCGCGAGCATGTGTTTCGTAACCTTATTGAAAACGCTATTGTGTATACACAAAAAGGTAGTGTGACGGTTACGCTTGAAAAAAATAATGATGGCAAAGTGATTTTTTCGGTGAAAGATACCGGTGTTGGTATCAGCGATGAAGATAAGGAGCGGCTTTTTACCGAGGGCGGACACGGAAAGAATTCTATAAAAGTAAATGCACACTCCACCGGCTACGGTCTTTATATTGTCAAGCAAATTATTGATGCGCACCACGGTACGGTGCGCGCGGAGTCAAAAGGTTCGGGCGATGGCTCACGCTTCGTGGTTGAGTTTCCGATTAAGACATAAGGGACAGTTGGTACCTTCTTTTTTATGAGAGGGGGCGCAATGTTGAAGCGAGTCGTTATTCATAGTATTCTCCTACTATTGCCGGTGTAGCTCAGGTAGTTAGAGCATGGGACTCATAAACCCAAGGTCGGAGGTGCAAGTCCTCCCGCCGGCACAGCAATATGGTCTGGTGGATTTTGTGGAATTGATAATCTATGCGCTTGGCAATGGAATCGTCAAAGTGCTTGTCATTGAAAAAATATTCATTTTCAAGTATTGTAGAGCAGTCGCGCAAGCACGCCTTGCGGTCGTAGCTCAACTGGTTAGAGCATCCGCCTGTCACGCGGAAGGTTGTGGGTTCAAGTCCCATCGACCGCGCAAATGTTTGGAGATCACCCAAAGACCGCCGCCCGAAAGGGCGGCGGTCTTTGGGTGAGTAAACACAGTGAGTGAGTAAACACAGTGTCATCGCGATACCGCCCCCCTCTCTGGCGCTTCGCGCCAGAGAGGGGGGCGGTATCGCCCAAAACAAGCCCATACAGACCGCAGATATAGTTTCGGAAGGGCACTTCTAATAACTTCTTTTTAACAACAAGTGTGCAAAACACTGGAGCGAAGCCATAGCTACTAGATCGCAAAACGCGGGGGCGAAGCCCTTGCTATTAAAGTACAAAAAGCGTAGGCGATACCTACACTACTAAAGCGCAAAACGCGGGGGCTTCGCCCCCGCATTTTGCGCCCGCGAAGATCACTCCGCCGGCACACCCACACCGCTACATTATTTTTTATGCCTTCGGAGAAACTGAGGGATAGCGCCCCAGGTAGCATCATCATCCGGTTGAGATTTATTTGAATGAGTAGCCGCCGCCGATGTCTTTGACTCTTCACGCTTTATTGGCGTTGCTGTTACCACCGGCTCAACTCTATCCGTCTTTTCTGTTTTCTCTTTCTTTTTCGCCGACTCGGTCTCATTTTTCGTCTCATCGCGCCTGAGAATGCCATTGTAAATTTTTCCACGCTCTTCTTCTTGGCGCTCGGGGGGGAGTGAGAAAAGCGAGCTCTCTTGCGCAAGTATGTCGTGGTACTCAACAGAGTCCTCTGGAAATCCGGTTGCAATAACAATGATACGAATCTGACCTTTCTTAAGTTTTTCGTCGTGCATCATTCCGAAGATGATGCGGGCATTTTTATCTGCGGATTCGTTGATTACTTTTGCGGCTTCCTGCACCTCAAGAATACCAAGATCATCTGATCCGGAGACCACGAAAAGAATTCCCTTGGCGCCATTGATAGATACAGAGAGCAGTGGGGAATTAATCGCACGGTTCGCCGCCTCGCGAGAGCGATTGTCACCCTCTGCAAGACCGATACCCATTAATGCGGGTCCGGCACCCTCCATAACGGTTTTAATATCATTAAAGTCGGTGTTAATTTCACCCGGGGTGGTGATAATGTCGGAGACACCCTCAACTGCCTGCCGCAAAATCTCGTCGCACATAGCGAAAGCATTTTTCGCACTCGTATTTTGCTCAACAATGGTGAGGAGTTTGTCATTTGGAATTATAATATAAGCGTCCACCTCCTTTTTAAGTTCGGCGAGACCCTGATCAGCAAGCTGCATACGCTGTGCTCCCTCAAAAGAAAATGGTTTTGTAACAATGGCGATGGTGAGCGCACCGAGCTCTTTTGCAACTTTCGCAATTACCGGTGCGCCACCGGTACCTGTGCCGCCGCCCATACCGCAGGTGATGAAAACCATGTCAGACCCCTGTAGCGCCTCTTGAACCTCTTGCCGCGTTTCTTCAGCTGCGCGTTTGCCAAGGTCAACATTCATACCGGTACCAAGACCGCGCGTGAGATTCTTTCCAATGTGAATCTTTCGTTTTGCAAGCGATTGATGGAGTGCTTGCGCATCACTATTGACCGCAATGAACTCAACCCCGCGCACTTTTGAACTCACCATATGATTGACGGCGTTACTTCCCGAACCACCAACACCGACGACACGGATGCGGGCAAATGTTTCAATCTCTGATTTTACGCGTTTGGACATATAGAGTGGAAATGACTGATACCACCTATCATACCAGAGTTATTCAAAATGCAAATATTGACACTTTGCGATACTGTTTTTTATTAAAATTGCCTCAAGGGAGGAATTGATGAAAAAATTTACGCACGGAGCCGCTTAGTTTTGCAAGACCGGTGCGTCCGTGCGTTTCTGTCTCGCCGGTAAGTCCCCACAGAGCGATACCGTATGCAACTGCCCACGCATTTTCGCGGAACCTCGTGTTTGAGGTGCTGTCGCCAATAATTGAAATCTCACCGGAGCGCGCCGGCAACGAAAGTGTGCGCCGCGCGATATCAGAAACAATACCGGCACTGCCGCCACCACCGGAAAAAATAATACCTGCCGGAAGGAGTCCGCGGCGTCCAATCGTTTTCAAATGTTTTTCAATGAGCTGCAAGATGCGAGTAAGGCGCGAAGAAATAACTTCATCTATTTTTTTTCGCGGGTACATAACGCCTCCGAGGCGACCAATCTTGACGCGCTCTGCGTCTTCAAGAGAAATCTTAAATGCGATAGCGAGATCGTCGGTTACTTGCTCACTCCCGACCGGGAACATTTTTACGGAGAGTGGAACCCCTTCGTCGTAGACAACGATAGAAACGGTTTCAGCACCAATGTCAGCAAGTACGCATCCGCGCATTTTCTGGTCATTGGTGAGAATGACACTGCTTTCCGCAAGTGGAGATGCCATCTGGTCAACCACCTCAATATCCGCATCCTCCACAAGTGCCACCAGTCCCTCACTATGCTGCGAGAGGCAGGTGATGAAGAGATACTCAACTTCAAGGCGTGTGCCTTTCATACCGATAGGGTAGCTGTAGCGGGTGCCATCAATACGATATTCAAGCGGTATCTTGTGAAGTACGATGCGGTTTAAAAATGCGCCGCGCGCGACTTCGTGGGCTTTTTTTAGCGTTGTATCAAGGTCAAGTTCGGTAATTTCTTGGTCGGCACGAGAAATAATTGTTTCGCCAGAGGCGCGAGTTTCATCAAGCGATACGCTGCCCATAGCAAGGAAACAAGACCGAATCGGTACTTGCGCAGCCGCTTCAGCTATTTTTTTTGCAGCGCGCACACTCGCAAGTGCTTCTTCTCGGTTAGTCGCGTACCCCTGATGCATACCGCGCATCGGTGCGCTTCCGGTACCGATTACTCTAAGTGCGCGCCCATTTTTTTGAGCGATTTCTTCAACCACCACCACTTTTACGAGGCGTGTTCCAATATCAATTCCTGTTGCAATTCGTCGTGTCATACCTGTGAGCGGGATTACTCGCATACGGTGCGAGAAGTTTTCGTTCGTATCGCTCCATTGTAAGGCCATGACGGTATCCTTTCAAATGCAGTAATCCGTGGATAAAGAGTAGCATAATAAATTGTCGCGGTGAGAGGTTGAAGGAATGCGCTTCTTTTTTCGCAGCTTGTGGACAGATAATAATCTCACCGTGGTGTGGTGAGAGCGCGTAGGAAAGAACATTTGGAGTGTAGGTTTTCCCGCGCAGTGAGTGATTGATGCGCTTGGCGCGCAGCGCGCCTACGAAAACAAGTGAGATATCCCAGTCCGGCAATACCCCGCGCGCTGTTCTTGCAAACGGAAAACCCGACACGGGTGTTCGGGTAAAATTACGCACCGCAAGAACTCCCATAGAGTAGTCGGCTACCGGCGGTGGTGGCGATCGCGCCGCGCGCTCGGGTCAATTTTACCGAGCTTCACAAGCTCGTGATAGTGCGCGCGCCGTGCGAGTGTTACCAGTGTCTTTTGGCGTTCAACATTTTTGGATTTTAGGCGAGCATGATAGCGCTGACGACGCATTCGCTGTACGATGCTCAAATCTTTTGCGCGGCGTGAAAAACGCCGAATGAGCGCGATAGAACTCTCGTTCTTTCCGCGTCGTACTTCTACTCGTATTGCGCTAGTCATAATGAATGCAAATCTAACACGAAGTAGGATTCTTTGTCCAGTGTGTCTCTTGCTTTCACTGCACAAAATACCGGACTTACGAAGTCCCCTGGACTTCGTAAGTCCGGTATTTTTTTCCGTGGAGAGTATTAGGAAATTGTTTGGAGATTTTCCACGAGCGATTCAATTGGAATAATGGTCTCACTGTGCGTTGCGCATTCGCGCAATATGGCGGTTCCGTCAAGTGCTTCCTTGCGACCCATAATGAGAAAGTACTGCGGATTGAGTGCCTCGGCGAGTCGCATCTGTTCAAAAATAGATTCAATGCCGATCATTTGTGAGATTGGCAGGTGTGCGCTCCGCAGCGTCTCGGTGAGGCGGATACTTGTGCGCTTTGCTTCGTCTCCGATGTGGAGAAATACTATGCGCGGCTTTCTTTGCTCGCGTACCGCAGCGACGAGTCGCTGGTGGGTGGTGATGCGCAGTAGCATCGCCGCGCTCGGTAGTGTCGTTTGGAAAAAAGGAAATGCCAGTTCGTTGTAGCGCGAGCCCCACGCAACTCGTTCGCCGTGTATTCGTATTTCAAAACAGGTTTCCGCCCAAGAGTCGCCGCGTGTGATGAGCTCGGGGGCGAGCGAGTAGGGTGTTTGGGTGTCTTCAAGAAACTCTAAGACATTTTCAAAGTGTTTTCTGCTCGCTTCGGAGAGGTGATCAATTGGGGATGGCAAGTCACTTCCACCGGCGCGTGTGATGAGCGACTCGGTTGCTTCAAAAATGTCGTGCTTGGCGGAAGCGATGCAATCGGGAGGAAGTAGGTTGCCGCGCCGGCGGAAATATTGGGCGAGTTCGCGCGCGAAGCGCGCGCGCGTTTCTTTGTCGCCAATGCTGTTCAAACGAAGCTCCGGTTCCCCCTTTAAAAGGTCGCTGACGAGCGCGCTCATTGCACGCACTAAGACGGCGTCGGCAATCGCGTGGGGCGCGCCAAGAGTGTGAAATTGCACGATGACTTGTTTTGGCGCGCGGCGACCGGGGGTGAGATTTGTGTGCCACACAAAGAGTGGTTGTTGCGGCGAGGGGGAAAGACCAGCATCACGCACTTGTTTCAAGAAAGCGACGACCACTTGTGCGCTCGGATCAAGTGTTGGGAGATGTATCTCGCTTGGATAGGGTTGCCGCGCCGGTCGGTTCTCGCGCGCTTCGCGCGCGAGCGTCGGAAATGGAGTAAAACCGTAATAGTTTCCGATTGCGCCGGCGCGGCGCAGCACTTCTTCCGGAGAGAGTGTGGTGGTTGGATTCATAGATTTGATGTGGTGGTTGATGCTGTAATTGTGTGTACCACCGGTGCGAAATGATGTACCCCGGGGAATACGCCAAATCCATTTGGAGGAAAGAGTCGCAGAAAAACGCGTCCGATTATATTGCGCGACGGAACCGGTCCCCACACACGCGAGTCCGAGCTCTCAGGACGATTGTCACCCATCACAAAGTACTGTTTCGGACCGAGAGTTGTTTTAATGTTGTAAGTGGTGTCCTTTGCGGAAATAAACGGTTCGGTAAGCGCGCGCGCCGCGCCGCTTGGCTCGGTGATTGTTACGCGACCGTCTTTTATGGTGATGGTTTCGTTTGGAAGTCCGATGATGCGCTTGATATAGAAAATAGAAGGGTTGCCCGGGTAGCGAAATACAATCACATCTCCGCGCTGTGGTTTTGAAAAGTCGTAGGTGAGCTCGTCAACAATGAGATAATTTCCATTTTGAAATGTGGGGAACATTGAGCTCCCGTCAACAATGAACGGTTGCGCGATGAAGAGACGAATAGGAACCACCACCACGATCACCAGTAACACGAATGTAATAATGTCTCTCGTGATACTGGAAGTTTTAGACATCGTGCGCCCATTGTATGCTTTGTTGCGCGCGCGTCAACTTTTTATGTCGCTCCCCGCCGATAGCCGCGCTTCGCGCGGCTATCGGCGGGGAGCTCGCACCTAAAATACTCGTGGTACACTTGCACCTATATGGCACTTGTACTTGTTGGACTTGGAAATCCGGGTGAAGAGTATGCAAAGACCAGGCACAATGCTGGCCGCAGTGCACTTATGCTTCTCGCAAAAAAAGAGGACTTTCCGGATTTCGTGCTGAATAAAAAAGCGCTCTCGCTTGTGACAAAAGGTTGTGTTGGAGAAAAGATGACGCTCGTGTTGCCGGAAACTATGATGAATCTTTCGGGAAAGGCAGTGGCGGCATTCATAAAAAGTCCGAAAGCGGCAAAAAATCTTGTGGTGGTGCACGATGACCTTGATCTACCGCTCGGCACTATCAAAATAACATTTGGACGCGGCGCAGGCGGTCACAAAGGAGTGGAAAGTGTTCTGCGTGCAATAAAAACAAAAGATTTCGTGCGTATTCGTATCGGAGTGGCTCCGGTAGGGAAGCGCTCGCAAGCAAAAAAAATAAAAGACGAAGAAAAAGTCATAAAGCATATAATAGGAAAATGGAAGCCATCTGAAGAAGCGACACTTAAAAAAGTACTCAAAAAGACAGTTGCGGCGTTGCAGATTTTTGGCGAAGAGGGCACCGAAGCCGCGATGCAATTTGCAAACACGCGTTAGGAATTTTTCAGGTCGGCGATGATTTCAGGAAAGGATGCAGGCAGGCTATTTATTATAACTGAAGCAGCAACAGCATTACTATCTATGTTCAACAGTCCGTAATGTTTCAATACCTTTGCAACACTTGAGGGTTGAATGTACTTTTGCAGAGCTTGACAAGTATATTAATGTATGATATGTTTCTCGCTAGATACTTGGAGAAGTCAGTTGCTGTATTAGTTGGAAAGAAGAGATTAAACCACTTTTTATCTCCAGAAATTTCCTTGGAAAAGTCAAGGAAAAGTTCTTTAAAAAATCCATACTTTCACGCAGCGACTCTCATAAGAGAGTTGGCAGTAATTCTTTTATGAGAGTCGCTTGTGTGACTCTGGCAATTCGCCGGCCAATGGTGAAGCAAGGGAGACAATTATGAACACAGAAAATGAAATGAAGGAGTCAGTGCTGGCACTCGTGTTGTTTGAGGCGGCGCGACTGCGCCTCGGGCACGCTACGGCGCGTCCAAATGAGGTGAAGAGGATTGTGGCAAAAGACTACAGAGATCTCCTTCTGCAGTACTCAGACATCCTCAACTCCGCAATGGAGGAGGAGGATGCAATAGAGGGGGGGATGAAGAACGCAGAATTGTATCCACGACCGGTGCAGCCGGTTGTGGATGTCCTAAACGAGGTGGTGAGCCACACCACCTGTACGGGAAACACCACAATCTCGACATGTATTGGGTGGGACGCATCAATGAATTATGTTTACCGCGGGGAGGAGAATGACGACAAGATTGTCGTCAAGGAGCTGATGTCTTTGAGCTTTAGTCCGTGGACTAAAGCGCCGTCCAACGCGGCGGTTCTATATCTACTCACCAATGGTATTTTCACTGTGGATGAGATTGCCTCACTCAGCTCGCATCTATTCAATAACTACAAGGACCTAAAAGAAATATGGCGAGGAGGTGAGGAGATATGGTCCAATCCAACCCTCGCGGAGATTGGATGGGCGTACAAGTGGGCCATCAATGAGGAGGGAGATTATTTCGTGGTAGGCAAATACTACGATGCCATCCTCCTTAAGGACAAGGAGGATGGTTCCTACTGCATGGTAGATTTGTACCCGGCAGTAGAGGAGGCATCTTACTTTGTCCCTAAGCGGGGCGAAGACGGAACGCCATTCATTAAGGAGTTTTCAAGGGAGGAGGCTGTTGAGTACATTGAAAACTACTCCTTTGGAATGAATGAAGAAGAAATGGAGGAGGTAAAGGGAAAAATGGAGTCAGCTTGAATTGACTCTCAACGGGAGTAGAAGCTACTGAGTTTGGTTTATTGGGTGGGTTGTTATGGTTTGGCAATCCACCCACTCTCGCAGAGTGTGTACTCTGCCTGATGAGTCCAAAAGGACGAAAGAGAAATTTAATATATGCAAAGGTAATTATAAAATATGATTTCTGTTTTATTTTCCGCAGAATAGTGGATAAGCTTTCTTAAAGTTAGAATCATGAAAGGTCAAAGATGGCACCGAGGCCGCGATGCAATTTGCAAACACGCGTTAGGAATTTTTCAGGTCGGTGATGATTTCAGGAAATGTTTCTTGGTTGAAGTGTCCGCGGTTTTTGAAAATACGCGCCTCGGCATTTGGAAGCGCGCGCCTGTATTTTTCAAGCTCGGTGAAAGGCACGATTGGGTCATCTTCACTTTGATACAAGAAAATTCGTTTTGCTTGTTCGGTGAGTAAACTGAGCGAGGTCGGGGCGACAAATTCACCGCACTCATCAGTATCCGCACCATACGGCGCCGCAACGAGAAATACGCCGTCAATATGTACTGGAAGATGATTCTCAGATAAATACTTTACAAGGAAAATTCCTCCGAGCGAATGACCGACGAGCAAGACGCCGTCGGTGAGAAATGGAATGAGTTTTTCAAACCAGATTTTCCACTCTTCGTATTTTGCATTGTTTGCATTTGGCATACGCGGAGTAAGCACTTCAATATTCGCTCCGAGTTCTGTTTCAAGCGTGTCTTTCCAGCCCTTGTGTCTCTTAAAATAATCAACGCTTTCTATTTTGAAATTTTTGAGATATGAAAGATAGGCATCGTTCGTTGAAAATGAATCACCTCCGTGAATTATTACTATCTGCTTCATTGCTCTATTTTATAACACAAGTACAAATGTGCGACTTCGTAAGTCGCACATTTGTACTTGTGTTATAATTGTGCGATTTCGTAAGTCCCGCGCAGCGGGCGCCAATGGGGGACTTCGTAAGTCGCAGCGACTTACGAAGTCGAACATACTGCGAGGACAATTGTTTGTATGACTGGTAAGAAAATATTGTTAATGAAAAACAGACCACCCCCCGCCGCCCGTAGGGCGGCGGGGGGTGGTCTGTTGTGAGCCATCTCACACTTCTTTCATCTTATTTTTTCTATTTATTTCTTTTTCTCACCGGCATACGACAGCGTCATACGCTGATCTTGCGCCTCAAAGAGAGTGATTTTGAAAGGGTAGGTTTTTCCAAGCTCAAGCGTGTTACGAAGCGTTTGTGAGTTTTCAAACTCGCTTATATGCACGAGGCCGGCAATTCCTTCTTCAATTGAAGCGAGCGCGCCGTGCTTATTGTATTTAATAATGACACCCTGCACTTCCATACCTTTCTTATAACGCTTCCCGGCTGTATGCCACGGATTTTCTTTGAGCGCCTTGATAGAGAGTGAGATTTTATCATTTTTAATCTCAATTACTTTTACCCGCACCGCATCTCCGACCTTGAAAAGCGTCTGTGGGTTTTCTACAAGTCCCCAGTCAAGCTCACTAATGTGTACCAGACCTTCAAGTCCGGACTCAATCTTTACGAAAACACCAAAGTCAACGATGCCGGTTACCTCGCCATCAAGCACCGCTCCAACTTCGTATTTGTCAATGAGCGATGCACGCTCTTCGTTTTCCTCACCGGATTTTTCGGAAAAGATGAGCTTTCCCTCGTGTGCATCGGCAGTGATAATGCGTACTGAAAGTGTTTTGCCAACGAGCTGTTGCAATTCAATGAGGATTTTATCTTTGTCGCCATCTCCAACGCGCGGGTAGTGTTCTTTGCTCAGGTGGCTTGCTGGAAGAAAGCCGGGAAGTCCCTGCCAGGACACAATAAGTCCGCCCTTGTTTGCTTCTTCAATAGGGAGTGTGTAAATGGTTTCTGCGACAATTGCCTGCTCTGCCTCTCCCCAAAGTGCCGCTTGGCGCGCCTCTTTGAGTGACAGCTCAAAATATCCCTCGTATCCGGACGGGTCAACTACTTTGGCGGTAATGGTGTCGCCGGCATTTGCTTTACGCAGTACATCGGCGGCGTTTAGGTATTCGCGACCGTAAATGATGCCGGTACCAAAAGGAGGCAAGTCAACATAGACCCGCCCGCGTTCAAGTGCGATAATCGCACCGTCTACCAAATCGCCAATCTTTGGCGGGGTTGCTATTCGTTCTGAAAACTTCGCCATCGGATGCGAAGGATCTATTATCATTGCTACCGGTGCTGTTTGTTTTTGTTCTTCGGTCATTCGTTATGGGCGAAAGAGGGTTTGCGGCGGGTACTGAAGCATTTGTTTCAGGGATAGCCCGCGCGCGGCTTCTAAAAGGACCGCTTTCACGCTACGAAGTGGAGCATACCAAAAGCGGAGCATTTTGTAAACAATATATATTACGACCAACAGCCGGTTTGCACGAGCGAATTGATGCCAGTGTGGTTTTTGTTTAGTCGAACTGGCACAGATAAGTTATCTGGTGCAGTTAGGTAATAAAAAACGCGACATACATTGGCTGCTTGCCAATGTATGTCGCGCGTTATGTTTAAGGATATACAAAACCCAACATTGCGTCGGCCTTTAAAAATGCCGAGCGCATCGATGGAGTACAGGTGAGTAGTGGCTTTTTATCCTTGTACCACTGCACTTCAAATACAAATGCGGTTACATATCCTCGTACCCGCATTGCTTTCGAGATGAAGGTTATTGCCCTTACCTTGGGAGGTGGAATAATTTTTTGTACACACACGGCGACGGCAGTCTCTTTTGGACACTCAAAGAATGGTTTCCACCAGATACTGCTCATTATGTCGTCATACCTTCCTCCGTCTGGAAAACCAAGACCTCCGACGCCGCCGACAGAAATCATTCCTATTTTTATTTCTCTGTCAGCGGTGCTGACGATGAATTCCGGGCTTTCCAAAATTTTATTTGCCATATCTGAAATCTCACACCTGCTCGCAAGATTCTCTCTATAGGACTCTGGCGACAAGCTGTGCACTTTTTCACGGAATATCTTCATCACAAAATCTCCTTTAGTTTGAGTGAATATGTTTTGACAGGTACAAAAAACATCTGCTTTATATGCAAACACTCGTACTGTGCATTGTCAAGCATTTGCAAATGTGGCAAAATGTTTTATAAAATCGTCATCGATTGAATTCGTGATGCGAACATTTTTAACTAAATCAACACTGCTATATTTATAACGACTTGTTGAGGTAAGTAGTATGAAAAACTTGACATTCGGAGTAAATAGTATTATTGTCGCATATTCCACTTATATATGGAAATTAATAATTTTCTGTAGTGGATTAAAATATGTTGAATATTATAGCTCACATTAAATTTCCAGCCCTTATTATAGCAGGGTTTTTCATAGTGAGCACGCCAGCTTTTGCCGCAACAAGTTCCTGTACCCCATTTACTGCTGAATATGTAAGCAGTACAGCTATAAAAGTACAGAATGTAGGTAGTGCTGTGCCGACATATAAAAGCACGCTTTGGACACCAGAATTTCCAGGAGCGACATGGATATGGAGTTCTCCTACAGTGCAAAAACCACAAAATGGCGCTGTCCGAGTATTTGTTCTTAATTTTACACTTCCAGCTTCTGTGTCTTCATCTGTACTAAAAATCGCCGCTGACGATTATTTTTCTTTCACAATAAACGGTACACTGGTCGATTCCCAGTTTGGGTATGGAAACTTTTTGCCGAAAAATATACACATCTACAAAACTCCAAGTCTTTTTCATCGCGGAGCTAATATAATCACATTTACTGTAGTTAATGCTCCATATTTTTATGTAAATAAAGGCACTGCAATAAATAACCCCGCAGGGCTCATGTTTCGTCTTGAGTTACAAGGCACATCCTGCATCACAAACGCAACGAGACCAACTAATAATTCTAAAGATAGAAATGGAGCAATATCAATTCCTATTCCTATCATTGTACACAACAATGCACACAACAAAACAACAATACCAGCACCTCAACTGAACACCATAAACATAGTGACACACTATACATTTCATGCAATTCAACGCAACATTGCGCGACAAACAGCCGTAACACCAAATGTACCGACAGAAATCGTAGTATCAACAAGCACCAACAAACGCGCGGAAACAGTAACCGCAAAGGATAACTCTTTATTTCTTGCTTCAGTTATTGGCGCCATAGCACCATTTCAGATTACCTGTATTCTAAATGGTTTTGTTCTTGCCATAATCTTGACACTTATCTGGCAATTAATCAGCTTTGCAATCTATTCAAAAATGAAACCTGCACAAAAGACAATGCTCCAAATAGAAATGTCTTTCTATTTGATTGTTACGCTCCTTGCATGGCCAATATTCAAAACAATCTTCGACCAATGCGATTTAATTGCATTTCTTGTTCTGATACTGTTTTTTATAAGTATTCGTGTTGGACAAAACATGTATTTCACTAATAAAAAATAACCAACATACTATGAAAAAGAAAACGTTTGATTCATTTATAACTTTTGGTCGCTCCACCACACGACCGTTTTTGGTATTTATCATTTTTACTAGCTCTGTTTACGTATTGCTACAAAATCAGAACAATCTTATATATGAGATAACTTCTTTATTTCTCATACTGATACTACTTTCAAATGTATTTGCAAAAGTTGTTGCAGCATATATGAAGACATATACGCGATAATACTCAAACCATGCAAAAAATTCGCCACATTCTTATTTTCGGATTTCTATATGTCGTTACAGCTGGCATTATTATTTCTATTTTTATTTTAACGCCCACCAAAATAAATAATGACCACCTCCTTCGATTGTTAATTATATTCTTTGCCACAATCCTGCTGATAAAATACTTTTTATATATGCTTGTTGCTCCATGGAACGCAGTTGTAATTAAATTCAGGCAAAATAAAACAGGGGGGCAACATAACCCTCACAGTTATGAACCAAAGGTTTCCGTTATTGTTCCTGCATGGAATGAGGAGGTTGGTATTTTAAATACTGTAAATACAATCCTAGCGAACGACTACAAAAACACTGAGATTATCGTTGTAAATGATGGCTCTACAGATGGCTCTGATAAAATAATGAGAGCATTTTTGAAGAATAACTTGATTGGAAATTGTGAAGATGCAATTAATTTAAAATATTTTTATAAAAAGAACGGCGGTAAAGGACGAGCGCTCAATTACGGTATAGAGCAGTCCACTGGTGAAATAATCATCTCTATTGACGCAGATTGCACTCTAACAAAATCAACAATAAGAAATTTTGTCGCACATTTCACAGACTCAGATGTTATGGCAGCGGTTGGTAATGTAAAAATAGCAAACACAGAAACAGTGCTGGGGATTGTTCAATACTTAGAATTTCTTTTTTCCTTTTATTTTAAGAAAACGGAATCAGTATTAAACACGATTTATATAATAGGCGGAGCCGCCGGTGCGTTTCGTCGAGAAGTTTTTGATATTGTTGGATTATACAATCACAAAAGCTTGACAGAAGATATTGATCTCTCTGTGCGTATACAAGCAGCTGGTATGCGCATCGTCTACGCATACAATGCCATCGTATATACTGAGGGCGCAACTTCTCTTGCTGGACTTATAAAACAGCGATTACGATGGAAACATGGTCGTTTCAAGACATTCAGTAGCTATAAATATCTTTTCTTCAGTACTGAGAAGAAGCATAATAAAATACTTACATGGATATTGCTACCATTAGCGATATTTGGTGAGTTGCAACTTTTTTTAGAACCATGGTTTGTTGTTTTTTTATTTATCTACTCATATTTGGCACACGATTTTTCCTCTTTTATATCAGGTATTGCTATGGTTAGCACAATGTTTCTCATTCAATTTCTTTTTGAAGAAGATTTTAGAACCCTCGCACGATTTTATCTTTTATCGCCAATTGGTTGGCTATTATTTTATGTATCAACGATTGTTGAGTATGTCGCGCTTATAAAATCAATTTGGAATAATCTTAAAAAGCACGAGATTGCGTGGCAAAAATGGGAACGTAAAGGAATTCTACACAAGGTGTCTTAATGATGTGCCCCGCAGTGACAATGACTATACATAATATCACAAATCATATAGTTAGCATAGGAATAATTGTAATCTTTGCTGTAACGGCATCCGCACTATTTCTATTATCACACTCAACACACAATATAACCGCGATATTCGGCACAGTGACAACGACTCATATTTTGTCACAGCAAACAATTGATGAGAAATTGGGTATGGATAAAATAAATCAATTAACCAAGCCAGAAACCGTAACTAAAAACATCTCTATAAAAACAGCCACACCCCTTGCTGAAAAATTTATTATTGGATGTTATCTATCATTTATCTTAAAACCCTCAGCTGACACAATCACGCGTGGAGGACACATTTTATATGAAATCATCATAAAGAATATTGGAGGCACTATTTGTAGAAATACATCATATTCATTTTACTATTCAAGTTATGAGAAATATATATCTGCAATACCAAGACCAACAATAAGTAATTATTATTGGAACATTGGAGTACTTGCACCTGGCGCAAAATATCATTCGCATATAGAAACACACTCTAACCTCTCAACAAATGAAACTTTCCTACAAAATGAAGCTTGTGCGACATCTGATAATGTCATAACAGATATTTGTGTAAATAACACCATCAATATTTCTGACAAAAAAACTATATTGACCACACCCACCACATTAAATCAAATTAACACTTCTGTACTATATACACCGCCCGCAAGAAAAGAATTTGGTGTGTGGATATGGAGATCCCCAATACAGATGAGTACACGCATGGCTAAACAATTAATAACCACTGCAAAACAAAACGGTATAAATGCGATATATATAACGATTGATGACTACCTCAAGACTACTACCTTTCAAAACGAAGATAAAAAAAACGGCGCTGTCACGGCATACTTTGCAAAACTCAACCAATTTATAATAGAAGCACACGCTCAGAATATTACTGTTGATGTCGAAGGCGGTGCTCCAGATTGGGCAGAGCCAAAAAATAAATGGAAGGGGTATGCACTAATTGATTTTGTTAAACATTACAATGCTCGCTACCCAGATGCAAAAATACGGGCATTACAATATGATGTTGAATCATACCTGCTTCCAGAATATGCAAGCAATAAGACATCTGTACTTACTTCGTTTGTCTCATTCATTAATACTTCTGTGACAAAAATGCGAGGAGTAAATGCTGGCTTTTCGGTTGTCATACCACACTTTTATGATTCTGCGCAAAAATGGACACCGCCTATTGTCTATAACGGAAAAACTGCATATGTCTTTACACAACTCCTGCATATTCTTGGGCGGAAAAAAACAAGTACGCTTATTCTTATGTCTTATAGAAACTTCTTTTACGGTAATAACGGGGTACAAGCATTGTCTACCCCAGAATTAACCGAATCATCTAATAAATCTTATACAACAAAAATTGTAATTGCTCAAGAAACCGGAAATGTGAATCCATCTTATGTGACATATTTTGGTGAATCAAAGTCAGATTATCTACATGTGGTGAAATTAATATATTCAAGATTCAAAAATTTTCCTAGCTTCCAAGGAGTAGCAACCGATTATCTAACACCATTTCTTAAACTGCGTTGAAAACATTTTATAGTATTTGTGCACAAAAACTATTGAAACAATCGGCTTGTCTTTTTTTTACTATTTCTTTACAACATGAAAGCCAGGGTGCGGTCTAAAAATCGCCATCAGCACCCCGGTTCCTTCCATAGCATTAAAAACGGGAATAAGTACAATCTGCATCACTGTCCAGACAAACCGTCTCCACGCGCTTTTCATACCATACTCATCTAAATTTGTCTTAAGGCCTATCAAATAAAGTACCCCGAAATAGGCAAATGAGAAATTGGCTAGAAAATGAAGCCATGGTGTCGTAGAAAAACCATAAAAGAAGTGTGCGATTGTATACAGAGATGCAAACGGTGCCAATGCCCATAGAATAGTATTTATTCCGAGAGACAAGCGCCAGATACGCTTGACTGGTGCGTATAATGCAACTTTCGTAAGCCCTTGAAACCAGCGGCGACGCTGTTTAACAAAATCCATTATAGATTCAGTTGACTGTTCTTCGAGATAACCATCAACCCATCGACAGCGATATCCGTGCTCCATTGCCACAAGAGCCCAAAAAGCATCTTCGGTAATTGATCCATTTATACCGAAGTCAAAACCAATAGACTTCTCAATATCATTTCGTACCACAATGTAGGAACCATGTAGCCCAAACAATGTTAATCCTAGTTTATTCTGAAAGTGAAATCTAGAAAAATCATCCCCCGTCCGCACATTATCCGCGAGTGTCATAATAGGATGTTTTGACAAGTTTCTGTGATAAAGAATTGCTCCTTGACCAATTCTCAATTTCCCAGACGTTTCCTCTTCTTGAATCATAGCGCATATACCTTTGATTCCAGATATTGTAAGTTGCGTCTCTTCATCAAGATGAACAATCCATGCGTTATTTGGCAGTTTAGAATTTTCTATGGCATATTGGAGAGCTCTCGCCTTATAGAGTGATTTATTTTTAGTCTGGTAAGTATTTGGTACCTCTAAGTAATGTAATTCACTATTTGGCTGCGGAAGATGTGAATTGTGCATGTCAATCACAACTTCAATTATGTACGGAAAAAGTGGCAATCGCGCAAGCTCACGACGGCATCTTCTAATAGTTCTTGTAAGAGCAATGGTGTTTGTACCACGTGATACTATTCGAATAGTAACAAGTGTTTGCATTGGGCGAACATGGTCTAGGGATGTCGGGTGCTTATACATGATTAAACCGATTAGTCCTATGCTGCCAGGAATAGCTGATGTAATCCAAAGAAGCGCTCCCCATGACCAAACATCGCCAAAGAGTGATACTGGCTGGCTGTCAAGTGGCCAAAACCACGCCTGCAAAAAATAAAGCGCGACCATGCTTCCTATGAGATAGGAAATAACTGTTAGCCGATGACCACTAAATATGCCTAGCACAAAATCACGCTTTGGCTCGGGTAATATATGATTTGTGTATGGTATAAAATTCATAAAAACAAATAAAGGCCGTATAAGCGACACTTATTAGTGTAACACTAGTATCTCAATATGTCAATATTTTGTACGCGTCCACCACCCCCGTACCAAATGAGCGACTTCGTACGTCGCTTCGACGTACGAAGTCGCTCATACTTTTTAGAGTATGAGGAGTACCATATGTTAGTGGACTTTTTGCATTCATTCGTCAGGATTATTGCGCACCAATTTCATTTAGTGATTACCAGTCAGATATATTTTTTGTGTGTTTTATGCTAAAATAATAAGTATGGTTATCACGCATCACGGCGGACAGTGTTTTAAGGTGACATTTGGTGATCTCACACTTGTCTTTGATCCTATTGCAAAAGGTGCTTCGCTTCCGCCGGTTCGCTTCGGTGCAGACATTGCTTTCGTTTCGCGAAACCATAAAGATATGAATGGGGTGAAGGAAATTTCTTATGGTGAAAAAGAACCTTTCGTGATAAATGGTCCGGGAGAATATGAACGCGCCGGCATCACTGCTCAGGGATTTCTTACCAAAAGCCACTACGGACTTGCCAAGGAGCAAGAAGAAGCAATAAATACTATTTTTGCGATTTCGCTTGAAGGTATGACGATGGTGCACCTTGGTGCATTTGATGAAAAAGAACTGCCACCTGAGGTGCGTGAATCGCTCGGTGAGATTGATGTGCTTTTTGTGCCGGTTGGCGGCGAGGGTGTTCTTGACGCAGAGACGGCGTACAAAATTTCCGTCTCGCTCGCGCCGCATATTATTATTCCGATGCACTGGAGTGGTATGGGTGCACCAAAAGCACTTGAACAATTTCTCAAAGAAGAGGGCGGTGCGAGCGAGACGCTAGATAAACTCACTCTCAAAAAGAAGGATGCAATAGAAAAAGATGGTGCTATCATAGTACTAACCGCCTAATATGAGAAATTTTATTCATACATTGCGCGCGCAACCGGAACACATTCGTGGGCGTATTGCCTACGGTACCGCTTCGCTTATCACCGCAGTGGTGGCGGGTATATGGATAAGCACCTCGCTTCTGACGACGGGTATTCTTTCACCAACCAATTCTTCATACGCTTCTCTTGCCAAGAACACCGCAGTGCGCGCGACAATAGCGCAAAGCGTACCAGCAACAAGTTTCCTTGGTTCGGCGGTCTCAGCGATTACCGGAAAGGCGCCGGCGAAGCCGGCGCATCTTGTAATTGTAAATGTAAGCCAGTCCTCAACGCTCCCGTCTTCGGGAGCGACAACCACGGAGCGTACAATCATTCCTTTTTAATACATGGCAAACGAAAAAAACGAACGCGAAGAAAATGCGCCGGCACCTGCGGGCGGTCGGATTATTGATCAGAACATTTCTGCTGAGATGCGCTCGTCCTATGTGGACTATGCGATGTCGGTCATCACTTCGCGCGCTCTTCCCGATGTGCGCGATGGTATGAAGCCGGTGCATCGTCGCATTCTCTATGCGATGCACGGGCTTGGGCTTTCGCCATCGGCAAAGTTTCGTAAGTCGGCACTTGTTGTTGGTGATGTGCTTGGAAAATATCACCCGCATGGCGATACGGCAGTGTACGACTCAATGACGAAACTTGCGCAGACTTTTTCTACGCGCTATCCGCTTGTTCTCGGGCAAGGCAACTTCGGTTCAATTGACGGTGATTCGCCGGCGGCGATGCGTTACACCGAGGCAAAAATGTCTCGTATTGGCGAGGAACTCCTCCGTGATATTGAAAAAGATACTGTTGCGTGGAGGCCGAACTATGACGCCACGCGCGATGAGCCGCAGGTGCTGCCCGCTGCGGTACCGAATCTTCTTTTAAATGGTGCGCTCGGTATTGCGGTAGGTATGGCAACAAATATTCCGCCACACAATTTGCGCGAAGTGGTAGCCGCTGCGATACATCTCGCAGACAATCCCTCGGCAACCACGGAAGATTTACTTGAGTTTGTAAAAGGTCCTGATTTTCCACTCGGCGGCATTGCTTTTAATAAGGCTGACATCGCGCATGCGTACGCAAACGGTAAGGGCGGCGTGGTCGTGCGCGGCGAGGCGGAGATTATAGAAGACAAAAAAGGAACACATATCGTTATTACTTCAATTCCGTATCGAGTGAACAAGGCCGAGCTTATCACTCGCATCGCCGACCTTGTGCGCGATAAAAAAGTAGAAGGCATCAAAGACCTGCGCGACGAATCCACAAGCGATATTCGCGTGGTCATTGAGCTTAAAAGCACAGCATACCCGCAGGCGGTTCTCAACACCATCTACAAGCACACCGAGCTTGAGAGCACTTTCCATTACAATATGCTGGCGCTTGTAAACGGTGTGCCGCAGACGCTTTCTTTGAAGGGAATGCTTGAGAATTTTGTTTCTCATAGACAGGAAGTGGTTCGGCGGCGTACTGAGTTTGAGCTCCGAAAGGCACAAGCACGCGAGCATATTTTGCTTGGGCTTTCCAAAGCACTTGATCATATAGATGAGGTCATTGCGATTATCAGAAAAGCACCCGATGTGCCTTCGGCATCTCTTGCTCTTCAAAAGAAGTTTAAGTTTTCCGAGGCGCAAACTACCGCGATACTCGCGATGCGCCTCCAAACACTCGCCGGACTGGAGCGTAAAAAGATTGAGAACGAGCTTAAGGAAATTCAAGTACTCATCAAAACACTTGAAAAAATACTTTCTTCCAAGAAAAATATCCTTGCGGTTGTTACGCGTGAGCTTACCGAAGTCGCTGCAAAATATGGTGATGACCGTCGTACAAAGATTGTAAAAGGTGGAGTGAAAAACATTTCTATGGAAGATCTTGTTCCGGATGAAGAGTCGGTATTGGTACTTACGCAGGGCGGCTATGTCAAACGCATAAATCCGGACGAATACAAAACACAGCATCGAGGCGGAGTTGGTGTCGTTGATATCGCCACGAAAGAAGAGGATGTAGTGACGCATTTTCTGGTAACTTCAGCGCACTCAGATCTTCTCTTCTTTACCGATTATGGAAAGGCATATCAAATCAAAATGTATGAGCTTCCAGAAGGGCGCCGCGCGACAAAAGGCAAAAGCATTATGAATTTCTTGCAGCTTGCAGGCGATGAGAAAGTTACCTCGGTGCTTCCGGTACCAAAAGGCGCCGAGCGCGATGCAATGAGTATCTTTTTTGCGACGCAAGGAGGAATTGTAAAGCGTTCGGCAGCGAAAAACTTCGCTGATGTGAGGCGCTCCGGCATTATCGCTATTTCACTCAAAAAGGGCGATCGTCTTGTGTCAGCACACTTGGTATCCGATGCAGACACGCTTTCACTCATCACGGCGCACGGGCAGTCCATCCGTTTTGAAGTAGAGGATGTGAGGCAAATGGGTCGCTCTGCAGGAGGGGTTCGCGGTATGACACTCAAAAAGAATGACCATATTGTTTCTTCAGGTATTATTCCGGGTGGTGCGAGAAATTCCACGCTGCTTGTCATTATGGGGAAGGGATATGGCAAGCGCACAAAGATAAGTGAATACAAAATACAGGGTCGCGGCGGCTCGGGTATGAAGACCGCGGAGGTGACGACAAAAACCGGCGAAATTATCGGTGCAAAAGTGCTTACCGATAAACTAGACGAGCAGGAGATCGTGGTTGTTTCAAAGAAGGGACAGGTAATTCGCGTGGGTGCTAAGGAAGTGCCGTCTTTGTCGCGCGCAACGCAGGGGGTTCGTATTATGAAAATGCG